>Ga0207674_10000213_pt1 | contig 71906 bp, 44 predicted proteins | sample KBSCornC72_FD_184303 | JGI IMG/M metagenome (GOLD analysis project Ga0207674, IMG submission 184303) | Corn rhizosphere microbial communities from Kellogg Biological Station, Michigan, USA - KBS Corn C7-2 (SPAdes) (version 2) | ecosystem: Host-associated > Plants > Roots > Rhizosphere > Soil ...
GGCCGACTCGCCGGCGGCGAGCAGCGGGACGATGTGCGGGTGGCGGAGCGCCGCGGCGAGCCGTGTCTCGCGGTGGAAGCGCTCGGCGCTCATGACCGCCCGGAGCTCCGGAGGAAAGACCTTGACCACAACACGCCGGCCGAGCCGGGTCTCTTCGGCAAGGAACACGCGGCTCATGCCGCCGCCAGCGAGCTCGCGTTCGATGCGGAACCCGCCGCCTAACGCAGCCTGCAGCTGTGCGCCAAGGTCCGGAGTGTTTTCGTCAGCCGTCTCCACGGCCGGCGACTCGAGGAACGTCGCGTTGCCGTCATGCGCCGCGAGCAGCGAATCGACTTCCTTCCGGAGCTCCACGTCGGTGCCACACGCCTGCGCGAGGAAGGCAGACCGCTCGCCCGACGGCAGCTCGACCGCGTCGGCGAAGATCGACGTCATCGTTTCCCATCGCTCGGCGCTGACCGGCGTGGTTGTAGCTTGCGTGCCTGCTTTCCCGGAAGTTTCGGACGCCATCGTCGGAAAGCGACCCCTCAGGTTCGCGGGCCACTGTGTCGCGTTTCACGTGGAGGCATCGCGAGCGCGGCGGGCGTGGCTAGCTCACCCCGAGCGTGAGTCCATCGGCCAGTTGGCGATTCCAAGATCAGGACGGGGCCGCTGGCCCACAACCCCAACCTGTGCAATGAATCGTGAATCCTATTCCGCCCGCATGCTCGTGATCGGTCGCGTCACTGAGTCGTGGCAACCAGCCGCTGGAAGCGCGGGTTCTTTCTCAGCGGATCCCACATCGGGTCGGCACGGAGCATCGGCACCGACACGTCCGACGGGATCGTCAGCAGATAGGCAAGCCGGGTGATTGCCGCGTCGTGATCACCGACCAGCAGCTCGACGTAGGCCATATCCTCCTGGAGGTCTGCTCCATCGACCGCATCGTGGGACACCGGCAGGACCTCCGTAGCCCGCCTGCCTTCGCGCAGCGCGTCGGCTTTGCGCCCGAGCTGCGCGAAGGCGAGCGCGAGCAACATCCGCGGGCCGGCCTCCGCGGGGTCCGCGGCGACACGGCGCCCGAGGATCATCCGGGCGGAGTCCGCGTACGTTAGGCCGCGCGCCGGCTCGTTGTGCCGGCGCGCCCAGTCGGCCTTCCAGACCAGGAACTGCGCGGTGTCCCCGCGGAACATGTCGACCGTCAGGCTCCGCAGCAGTGCACTGTCGGCTGGGCTCGATCCCACGAGCATGGGCGCCTGAAAGCGCATCCGGTCGAGCATCTTGCCCGCGTCCGGCAGCCCCATTCCGTCGCGCAGCGCACGCCGCGCTGCGGACACGTCGCCGCGCCATGCCACGAGCGCCATGGCCAGGTCGGCGTATACGCCAGCCCATCGCGGGCTCAGCGCCAATGTCCGTTGGATATACCGGACCGCGTTAGGGTAATCCCGCATGCTCCCGTAGGTCGTCGCGAGATTGAACGCCGGCTCCGGCGAGCGCGGATCGAGCTCCACGGCGCGCGCGAGATTCGCCGCCGCCTCCGCGAAGCGCCCCTGGCGACGCAGAACTGCGGCGCGCGCGACGAGCAGGTCGCCGCGTCCCGGCTGACGCTGCAGGGCGGTCGAGAACTCCACCAGTGCCCGGTCGTAGTCGCGCAGGGCGCGATAGTAGTAGTACCCTAACGCGAGATGCCCTTCGGGGAGGTTGGGGTCGAGGCGTATCGCCGTCTCCGCCGCCTCGCGCATGAGCGTGAGACGTTTCGCTGTCCGATCCGTATTCGCCCAATAGATCTCGCCATGCGTCTGCGCCAGACGCGCGAACGCGAGCGCGAACCCCGGGTCGAGCGTGACCGCCCGCTGGTACATGGCGACCGCGCGCGGCGACGCGTTGAACGCGTCCTCTTCCGCGGCGCGGAGCGCCTCGCCGCGCAGGAAGTAGGAGTACGCCTCGAAGTTCTCCGTCGGCCGAGCCGAGATGGTGCGCCGCTCGGGCTCATCGAGCGCAACCTCGAGCGCCGCGGCAACCTTCTCGCCGATGGCGCCTTCCATCGAGAACAGGTCCTCGGTCTTCGCCTCATACCGGTCGGCCCACACGGAGCTGCCATCACGCGAGCGGATCAGCTCGACCGTGACGCGGACGCGTCGTGCGGCCGAGTCTGCGCGATCCCACCGCACGTGACCGTCGAGCACATAGTCGACGCCAAGCTCTCGGCCTATATCGGCGCGCGACTTCGTCGTGTTGCGGTAGTGCCGCGTGCTGCCCGACGACATCACGTGCACCCCCGTCACGCTCGTCAGGCGGCTCGTCAGCTCATCGCTCATGCCCTCGGCGAAGTAGGTGTCGTCCGCGTGGCCGATGTTCTCGAACGGGAGCACGGCGAGCGTCGGGCCGGCCGCGGTGGGCGGCACCGGGTTGGCCGAAGCGGCGTTAGGCGCCGTCCGTGGAGCTGCGGCCCCGGTCGGCGCAACGGTGGACGCGCGCCGCAGGGCCACGACGCCGACCGTCAGCCCAACGGTGACGGCCAACGCCGCAGCGACCAGCCACGGCCGCCGCCACACGAGTCGCGTCCAGCCGGCGGGCGAACCCCGTTGGGCGGCCGGCGCGGTCGCGGCGGCAGCGCCTAGCGCCTCGGCCAGTGCCGTCGTGCTCTGGAAGCGGTCGTCGACACTTGGTGCCAGCGCCCTGGCCACGACATCGTCCACGGCCCGCGGGAGCTCGGGACAGTGGGCGCTGGGCGCGGGCGGCGGTTCCCGAACGCGCCGCACGATCCCTTTGAGACCCGTGTCGGGGAACGGCAGCTGCCCCGTGAGCATCTCGAACGTCATGCAGCCGAGGCTGTAGACATCGGTGCGTGCGTCGATGGCGTTACCCTTGGCCTGTTCGGGACTCATGTACGCCGGCGTGCCCAGCACGAACCCCGCGTCAGTGAGCGCGGCTGATGGGTCACTCGCGCTCTGCCCGTGTTTGATCCGATCCCACTCGCCGTGGGCCATCTCGATCGCCTTTGCCAAGCCGAAGTCGGCGACGACAGCGTGGCGGCCGTCGATGAGGACGTTCGCCGGTTTGACGTCCCGGTGCACCACGCCGTTGGCATGGGCGTGGGCCAACGCGTCAGCTACCTCGTGGACGATGGCCACGACATCGGCGAGCGGTAGCCGCCCCTCGCGCGCGAGTCGCTGTTCCAGCGACTCGCCCTCGATGAAGGGCATGGTGAAGTACACCAGCCCGTCGGCCGACTCACCCGCGGCGAGCAGGGGGACGATGTGCGGGTGGCGGAGCGCCGCGGCGAGCCGCGTCTCCCGCTGGAAGCGCTCGGGGCTCATGACCGCGCGCAGCTCGGGGGGAAGGACCTTCACCACCACGCGACGGCCGAGCTTCGTCTCCACGGCGACGAACACGCGACTCATGCCGCCGCCGGCGAGCTCGCGCTCCACTCGGAATTCGTCGCCGAGCGCGGCCTGCAATCGGGCGCCAATGTCCGGCGCGTCGCTCGCGGCCTTCACGGTCGGCGCCTCGAGGGAGTTGGCGTCGCCGTCGTGCGCCATGAGAAGCAACACCACTTCGCGCAGGAGCTCCGCGTCGCTGCCGCAGGCGCGCGCGACGAAGGCCGACCGCTCGTCCGGCGGCAGCTCGACCGCTTCCGAGAAGATCGACATCATCGTGGTCCACCGCTCGGCGCTGATTCGGCCGCCCGTGGGTTGCATCGGCGGTGCGTTAGGCGGTGGTCAGCTTGCGGACCGGGACGTGTCGGATGGCACCGTCGGTTGCACCTCGGGGTTCGGCAGCCCGCACCTCGCGGTGCTGCGTGCGCATAGTGAGTGCGGCAGGGCACAGCGGGCTCACAGTGTCGGAGCCGGTTGCCGGGGGTTTGTCGTCTGCAAGATAGGAGGACGCCAATCGGCCACAACCCCCGTCCGTGCAACGAAATCGCCTGGATTGCCGCCAGCATGCCCGAGTGGTATGACCTCGTGCGGTTCGGGCTGTTGCCGCAACATTGGGTTCGTCGACGCTTGAACGTTAGGCGTGACGCGACCATGGCCGGCGTGACGCCACACCTTTAGAATGAGGGGCATATCGAACCATCGCTGACGCTCGAGGGACCACCATGACTCACCTCGCCTCCGTTCGGTCGACGGGGCACGCCGAAACGATCGTCGTCCCAAGTCCCTACGACATCGGACTCGGCAAGAATCCCGCGAACTATGAGGCGTTGACGCCGCTCAACTTCATTGCATGGAGCGCCCGCGTCTGTCCGAAACGCATCGCGGTGATTCACGGCGAACGACGCTTCACCTGGGCCGAGAGCTATGCACGAGCTCGACGTCTCGCCTCCGCGCTCGCCGACCGGGACATTGGTGTCGGCGCTACCGTTTCCACGCTCCTCGCCAACACGCCGGAGACGTACGAGGCTCATTTCGGCGTGCCCATGGCGGGCGCGGTGTTGAACACGATCAACACGCGACTCGACGCGTCGGCCATCGCGTTCATGCTCCAGCACGCGGACGCGAAGGTGCTCATCGTCGACCGCGAGTTTTCCGCGGTCGCGGCGGCGGCGTTGAGTACAGTCGAGCGGCAGCCACTCGTGATCGGCGTTGATGATCCTGTCTACGACGGCGATGGCGAGCTGTTGGGAGTGGAGTACGAGGCGTTTCTCAGGGGCGGGAGCCCCGACTACGACTGGCAACCCCCATCCGACGAGTGGAACGCCATCTCGCTCAACTACACGTCGGGAACGACCGGGAATCCGAAGGGAGTCGTCTACCATCACCGCGGCGCGTACCTCAATGCGATCGCGAACATTCTCGCGTGGAACATGCCGCGGTATCCGGTCTATCTCTGGACGCTGCCGATGTTTCACTGCAACGGCTGGTGCTTCCCGTGGTCGGTCGCCGCACAGAGCGGCACGAATGTCTGCCTGCGAAAGGTCGACGCCGCGAAGATCTTCGAGTTGATGCGAGAGCACCGCGTCACGCATTACTGTGGCGCGCCGATCGTCCACAACACGTTGCTGGCCGCGCCGCCAGAGCTGCGGGACGGCATCACGCATCTCGTGCACGCCATGGTTGCCGGTGCATCGCCGCCGGCGTCGACCATCGAGGCCCTGGAGCGCATCAATATCGAGCTTACGCACACCTACGGCCTCACCGAGGTGTACGGGCCCGCGACGGTGTGCGCAAAACAGGAGGAGTGGGCGGCGCTCGCGCCTAACGAACGTGCGGTGTTGAACGGCCGGCAAGGAGTCCCCTACGTGCTCGAAGGCGACGCCGCCGTACTCGATCCAGAGCGAATGGCGCCCGTGCCCGCCGATGGCGAAACCATGGGCGAGATCATGTTCCGTGGGAACATCGTGATGAAGGGCTACCTGAAGAATCCGGCCGCGACCGCCCAGGCGTTCGCGGGAGGCTGGTTCCATTCCGGCGATCTCGCCGTCACGCACCCGGACGGCTACATGAAGGTCAAGGATCGCTCGAAGGACATCATCATCTCGGGCGGTGAGAACATCTCCTCGCTCGAGGTGGAGGATGCGCTGCATCGGCACCCCGCCGTGTTCGCCGCCGCCGTGGTGGCGATGCCGGATGCGAAGTGGGGTGAAGTGCCGTGCGCGTTCATCGAGCTCAAGCCTAACACAAGCGTCACCGAGCCCGAGGTCATCGAGCACTGCCGCCGCCTGCTCGCACACTTCAAGGTGCCGCGGCACGTGGTCTTTGGCCCGCTCCCGAAAACGTCGACGGGAAAGATTCAGAAGTTCGTTCTTCGCCAACGGGTGAAGTCAGCGACAGCGATTGCCTGACGAGCGGGCTCGGGATTTGCGCCGACCGAGCAACCGCTCGACGCCTCGGAGGTGAGTGGTGATGGTATGGCCGGGTGGGCTTCTTCTCTCGGCGAGCCTCTCGCTCGCACTGGCGTGCGGCGACGACCGCCCGCCAACCGATCAGTCACAGCCGGGCCTCGGCGTGTGGGAGCCCAAAGCGCCGCTCCCGACGGCGCGACAGGAGATGCCGTCCGCGCTCGTCGATGGCCGGATTTACACTCCTGGCGGCTTCGATGGCTCGGGCGCAACGGTCGCGACGCTCGAGATCTACGACGTCGCGGCGGACCGCTGGACGACGGGCACCTCGATGCCCGAGGGGCGGAATCACCCCGGTGTCGTCGCGGCCGGCGGTCTGATATTCGTCACGGGCGGGTATACGAGCGCGGGCCCGCCCTCCGCCAGTGTGTTCGCCTTCAACCCGCAACTCCAGACGTGGACGCCGCGCCGCGCGATGCCGGCGCCACGCGCGGCGCACGTCACCGTGGAATCTGGCGGCAAGATCTACGCGATCGGCGGAGTGAGCACGGGTGGCGTCGTCGGAACGAACGAGGTCTACGACCCGGCGACCGACCGCTGGTCCACCGTCGCGCCGATGCCGACGCCGCGCGAGCATCTCGCCGCCGCGGTGATCGGCGATCGCATCTACGTCGTTGGTGGGCGAGCGCCGGGCAACTTTGCGACGCTCGAGGCCTATGTCCCGGCGACCAACTCGTGGCAGACGCTCGCCGACATGCCGACCGCGCGGGGCGGGCTGGCCGCGGCCGCGTCAGGCGGCAAGCTCTACGCGTTCGGCGGCGAGGCGCCAGGCGTCTTCCCGCATAACGAGGAGTACGACCCGTCGACGAACGCCTGGCGTCGGGTCGCCGACATGCCGACGCCGCGGCACGGCATGGGTGCTGTCACCGTCGGCAACGCCATCTACGTCATCGGCGGCGGCACGCAGGCCGGGTTCGGCGCGTCGACGGTCAACGAGCGCTACACGCCGCCGCGCTAACGGGTCCGTCTCTCGACCGTTCGACGCGCCGCGCGATCGGCTACGGCGCGGTCACAGTGAGGGTGAGGGGAGCCTCGCCGTCCGACTCCCCGTTCCCGGTCACGCGCACCGTGAGGACGTATCGTCCCGGGACGGCGGCCGTGTTGGCGAACACGATGTACTTCCTGGTCAACACGCTGTCCGTCGTCGCGATGGAACTGACCCTTACGGTCACATTGTTAGGCGCACCGGTGACGGCCGAGAGGGCGGTTGTCGTCGCGCCACGAATCGTCCCGATCGATTGCGTCGTACCCCCCGGGCTTACGCTGATCGAGCTCGGGTCGAGCACGATGGACACGCGCGAGATGGCGGACGTGAGCGGGCCGGTGCCGACCTGGCCGACATCGGTCGCGGAGTCGCAGGCCGTTGCGGTTGCCAGCAACACGATCGCCACGCTCGCGATCGTCATCCAGGGCGCGCTGATTCGTCTGCAAGCGTTAGGTACCGTCACGGTGCCCGACCTCCCGTCCCGATCCACGCTACGGCGGCGGCCAGGCGCCGTCAACAACCGGCCCCGCTAGTTCCGAAGCGTCGTCAACGCCTGGTACACGAGCGTTGGGAACTTCGCGCTCGTGTCGGACCGGTCCGGTAACTGATTCAGCATGAATACGAGCACGATCCCCTGCTTCGGATCGACCATGTACTGACTGCCGTACGCGCCGCCCCATCCGAAGGACCCCACCGAGTAGAGGCTGTTGTCCGCGCCGAGCCGCTCGAGAATGGAGAAACCCAGCCCGAAACCCTCACCGTTTGCGGGAAACAGGGTGCCGGTCTGGTTCGTGGTCATCAGCGCGACGGTTTGTGGGGAAAGAATCCTTACACCGTCGAGCTCACCACCATTGAGGAGCATCTGGAGGAGGCGCGCGTAGTCCCGCGCGGTCGATACCAGTCCCGCGCCTCCCGAAAAGCTGCGGCGCGGACCTTCGACATAATCACCTTGCCCTCTGGCACCATCGGGTGCGCGAGCAATGCGATTGCCCGTGTCGCTGGCGTACACCGCGACGAGGCGGTCGCGCTGCACAGGCGGGACGAAGAAGTACGTGTCGTTCATTCGCAACGGTCCGGTGATCCGCGTCCGAATGAACTCCTCGAGCGAAACACGCGACACTTTTTCGACGACGCAGCCCAGAATGTCCGTGTTGTATCCGTATACCCACGCCTCGCCGGGTTGGCGCAGGAAGGGAAGCGACGCGAGACGCTCCATTGTGGAGCACACCGGTTCATCCTTGTCGGCCGTGTACCATCCCCACCCCGCCGCCGGGCCGAGTCCCTTTTCCCGATACAGAGTCGCGAGCGCGGAGTCGGTCCCGTACGAGATTCCCGCAGTATGAGTGAGCAGATCGCGGATCGTGATCGGTCGCTTTGCGGGCACGACCTCGCCGTTCACCATGACCGTCGTTCGAGCATACGCCGGAATGAACCGGCTCACGGGGTTGCCCAGCGCGACCTTGCCCTCCTCGAGCAGCATCATGATCGCGATGCTCGTCAGCGCCTTGGTCTGCGACGCGATCCGGAACATCGCGTCGGCTGACATGCGGTGTCCGCGCTCCTTATCGGCCCAGCCCAGCGCGCGTTCGTACACGACCTTCCCGTCGCGAAGCACGAGCCCCACCGCGCCGGCGATCCTGTTGCTGTCCACCTGCTGTTGCAGATACGCGTCCACGCGTCGGAGCCGCTCGGCGGAGAAACCATTGTCCACACGCGTGTCCACACGCGCCGGCGATCGGCTCGGCGACTGGGCCGCGACCAGTGCAGGGAAGGCTGCGAGGAAAAGGAGGGGGCGTCGCATGTTAGGCCTCGGGTTAGAAGACCACGGCTGGCAACGTCACATCGATCGTCTTGAGCCCACGCGATCGCAGCAGCGCGTTGAACGCAGACAAGTCCCTGGCCATGAGCTGCTCGAGCGCGGCACGAGTCGCCCGCATTTGCTTCACGAGTATCTCGTTGACGCCACGCTGCTGCGTCGTCGGCGCGAAATCCGAGCTGCCGATGCCACCTGCCAGATAGCTCAACTGCCCGCCAAGCTGCACCGGCCAGCGCACTTCGTCCTGGCCGCGTCCCGTTAGGCGCAGGTCCACGATCGTCTGCTCGACGTCGATGAACTTGCGATCGAGCGAGTCGCCAGCAGATTTGACGTCGGCCGGCGTACTGGTCACGGCGTTCAGTGTCGCGACCTGCGACCGGACGGCCTCCATGGTGTGCAGCATGTCTGCCGTCGCGTTCGCGGTGGTCTGCATTCCGAGCAGCAGTTCTGCGGATGCCTTGATGTCCGCCAGCGTCGCCGCCGAATTGGGATCGCGCCGCACCTCGAGTGGCTGCGTGAATGACTTGCCGTCCACCGTCAGCTTCACCGTATAACGGCCGGGTGGCACCTGCACGGAGAACGTACCGAAGCCCGGCGCCGGACGCGTCCCGTCCGCATCCATGGTGAACTCCGCGTTGTACATCGGCTTCGTGCGGAGCTTGGGCGTCTTCGTCGGCTCGTTGTTGAGATTCCACCAGACGCGATTGAGCCCGGCCTTTCGCGTGCCGGTCAGTGTTCGCACGGTCTTGCCCGCGGCGTCGAGGATGGCGATCGACGGCGCCGACTGCGGGGCGTTCTTGAGCCAGTAGTTGAAGACCGCGTCGCCCGGTGGGTTGTTACCGACCGTCGGATCATCGTTGCTGGCGTAGTTGCCGGGAATGTTGATGAATCGGTATGCCGGTCGGGGCGGGAACAGGTGGGCGGTTGACGCGGTGACGTCCGGTGTGAGCTTCTGCAGCGGCGACAGGTCGTCGAGGATGTAGAGCCCGCGGCCGTACGTACCGATGACGAGGTCGTTGAAGTGTTCCTGAATCACGAGACCGTAGAACGGCGCTGGCGGAAGGCCGCTCATGAGGGGCGCCCAACTCGCGCCGTCGTCGAACGAGACGTACAGCGCGTTCTCCGTGCCGAGGTAAAGGAGTCCACGTCTAACCGGATCCTCGCGGATGATGTGGGCGTAGCTCAGCGCGGTCTTGGGGATTCCGTTCACGATGAGCGTCCACGACTTGCCGAAATCGGTGGTCTTGTAGACCCATGGATCGCGATTGTTTTCCTGATGGCCGTCGACGATGATGTAGGCTGAGCCCGCCGCATAACGCGAGGGCTCGATGTGACGCACGGAGCCGTACTTCGGGATGCCGGGTATGTTCGCGGTGACGTTCGTCCAGCTCTTGCCGCCGTCACGCGTCACCTGCACGAGACCATCGTTCGTCCCCGCCCAGATCACGCCCGCCTGCGCGCGCGACTCGGCGATCGCGTAGACCACGTTGCCGTACTCGACGCCAATGTTGTCCGGCGTGAGGCCACCCGAGATCTGCTGCATCGCGCGGTCGTTGCGCGTGAGGTCGGGGCTGATCTCTTTCCACGTCCGGCCGCCATCCGTCGTCATGTGAACGTGCTGGCTGCCCGTGTAGATGCGATTGTGGTCGTGCGGCGAGATCGTGAACGGCGCGTCCCACACGAACCGATACTTCACTTCGGCCGCTGAATGTCCGCCGGTGCTGAGGGGCCAGACTTCGACGTTCTGGCCTTCCCGGCGACGCAGATCCATGCGCGTGACGATGCCACCGCGCGCGCCGCTGCCCGATGCGGTGGACCAGACGATGTTCGTGTCTACCGGATCGGGCGTGGCCCATCCACTCTCGCCGCCTAACACGCCGTGCCACTCGCTGCGCGCGATCGTGTTGCCACTCCGGCTATTGCTCGGCCCGCGGTACGAGGGACCGTCCTGCTTGTTGCCGTAGACGTAGTACGGGATGCGCGTGTCCGCCGTGACGTGGTACATCTGCGCGATGGGGAGCTGCACGCGGAGCCACGTGCGGCCTCGGGTCGTGGAGATCGAGACGCCGGCGTCGTTTGCGACCGCCATGCGCTCCGCGTTCGTGGGGTCGATCCACATGTCGTGGTTATCGCCGCCGGGACTGTTGCTGCCGCCGCCACCGCCCGACGTTGCCTGGGCCGCCTGGACGGCGGCGCTGTCTGCTGGCGGCTGGCCGGGCGTGCGGCGGCGGCCGCCTAACGTCGCACCGCCGTCGAACGAGCGGCTGAACGTCGCGCACAGGAAGTACGTCTCGTCCGGGTCATCCGGCGCGACGGCCATGCGCGTGTAATAAGGTTGCCGGCACGCGAGGTTGCGGTCGTAGCTCGCGACTTTCCACGTAGCCCCGCCATCGTCCGACCGCCACAGCTCACCGTTGTCGGTCGCCTGACCGTGGATCGGAACGCCGTCGCCGGTCTCGATGAGCGCGTACACGCGGTTGGGGTTCGAGCGCGCGATCGCCAGCCCGATCTTGCCGACCGGATGCGTCGGTAGTCCGTTGCCCTGGAGCCGCGTCCACGTCGCGCCGCCGTCGCGAGAGACGTGGATCCCGCTCCCCGGTCCGCCGCTCTCGCGCCCCCACGTCTTCATCTCGAGCTGCCACGTGGCCGCGAACAGCGTCCGCGGGTCGCTCGGGTGCATCACGACGTCGATACCGCCCGTGTTCTCGTCCACGAACAGCACACGCTGCCAGGTCTTGCCGCCGTCTGTCGTTCGAAAGATCCCGCGCTCCGGCTGCGGTCCGTAACTATGTCCCTGCGCGGCGACGAAGACGATGTCCGGATTCGCCGGATCGATCGCGATGCGTCCGATCCGACCAGTTGCCTCGAGTCCCATGCGCGACCACGTCCGCCCCGCATCGGTGGACTTGTAGACGCCGTTGCCGACGGAGATATGACTTCGAATGAACGGCTCACCGGTGCCGGCCCAGACGATGTTGGCATTCGATGGCGCGACGGCGAGTGCGCCGACGGAGGAGACGTCCTGACTGTCGAAGATCGGTGCCCAGTGGATCCCGGCGTCGGTGGTCTTCCACACACCGCCGGATGCGGCGCCGACGTAATAGACGTTAGGGTCACCGGGGATGCCCGCGACGGCGACCGTCCGGTTGCCCACGGGCCCGATGTACCGCGGCTTGAGCTCGGCGGCCGTCGCGGGATCGAACGCGATCGGCTGGACGCGGCTGAACGTCGTCTGCGCGAGTGATGGCGCAACAGTGCCGGATGCCGCGAGCCCGGCGAGTGACACGACAAGCATCGCGGCGGCGTGGCGGAGCGGGGACGGCGTCGACATCGAACCCTCCGAAACTGATCGGCCAGCATGGGCTCCAACTATCATCCGGCGCGCGGCACAACCTGGCAAGTGACGGCCAGCGACTGTCTCCCCTCTACGATCTCGAACGCTCGCCGTAGCGACGCGCGAGACTCGCGATCAGCGCGGACGAGTCGGGAGTACTTCCAGTCGCCCGCTCGATCATCGCTGCAACCGTGTAGCGTCGGCCATGATGATGCACGTGCTCGCCCAACCAGTCGCGGAGTTGGCGAAAATCGCCGACCGCGAACGCGTCCTCGAGCGGGCCCACGGCGCGATCTGCGGCATCGAAGAGCTGCGCCGCGTACACGTTGCCTAACGTGTACGTCGGGAAATACCCGATGAGCCCCTCGGACCAGTGCCCATCCTGAAGGCAGCCGCTGCGATCGGTGTCAGGGGTCACACCGAGGTACCGCCGGTAGAGATCGGCCCAGGCGCCGGGAAGGTCGGTCGCACGGAGGTCGCCGGCGAGCAGAGCACGCTCCAGCTCGAACCGGATCATGATGTGCAGGTCGTACGTCACCTCGTCGGCCTGAACGCGGATGATCGCGGGTGCCACGTGGTTGATCACGCGACGGAATCTCTCCAGCGAGATATCGTGCAGGGCGTCGTGAAATGCGCTCTGGAGCTGCGGATAGAAGTGCATCCAGAATCCGCGGCTGCGGCCCACGAGATTCTCCCACAACCGCGACTGCGACTCGTGGAGGCCGAGGGACGCCGCTTCGCCCATTGGCGTACCGTAGTGCGCGCGGTCGAGGCCCTGGTCATAGAGTGCGTGCCCGACCTCGTGCAGCACGGCGAAGAAGCCGCGTGCGAAGTTGCGTGGGTAGTAGCGCAACGCGATGCGGACGTCGCCCGGCCCGATCGACGTGCAGAACGGGTGGTTTCCGACGTCGAGCCGCCCGCACTCGAAGTCGAACCCCAGCGCCGACGCGACACCTTCAAAGAACAGGCGCTGGCGCTCGACCGGGAATTCGCGTGAGAGCACGTGACCGGGCGCCGGCGACGGCTCGGCGCGTAGCGCGTCAACGAGCGGAACCAGCTCCGCCTCGAGGTGCGCGAAGAGCGCCGCCAATCGCGCCGTGGTCATGCCGGGCTCGTAGTCGTCGACGAGCGCGTCATACCGCGTTTCAACGTAGCCCACCGCGTCGGCCTCATCTCGCGCCAGCGCGAAGATCCGGTCGAGCCACCGGGCAAAGCGTTTGAACTCGTCGCGCTTGCGTGCCTCGGCCCAGGCCTGCGAGGCCATTGCCGTCACGCGCGCCGATTCCTCGACCAACTGCCGCGGGATTCGACGCTCGCGATCGTACGCCCGACGGAGCTCGCGCACGTTGACTGCCGGCGCGCTCTCCGGGTCGCTGACGAGCGACGAGGCTTCAACGACGCTGAGCAGCTCGTCGTAGCGGGGATCCGTTCCACGATCGTGCACGAGCCCTGCGAGCAGCGCCATCTGTTCGGCGCGATGCTCCACGCCACCGCGCGGCATGCAGACTTCCTCGTCCCACTGCAGCAGGTCGCGACACGACGACAGCACAGTCTCGTCGCGGGACAGGCGCACCAGCTCCGTATAGGCCTGATCGGGATTCACGTTCCGTCAGCGATTCGTGCAGCGTGGTTGAAACCGGATGCGCAGCCCGTAGAATGAGCGGAAAGATGCTTCCCCAACCCGCCCTCGCTACAGGCGTCCCCCATCGATGCACACTCCAGCGGAAGAAGTCGGCCTCATGGGGCTGCGGCTCGCCAGCCGCGTCCAGCAGGCGCTCGACCGGGTTCCGCCGGGACAGTTGGTGGAGCTCATGCACACCGTTCGCCGCACCGCGACGGACCGACACCTCGCCTATCAGCGGGGCGGGATCACCGAGACCATCAGGCTGCTTCCGTGTCCGCTCACGCTCCGCCAGGACCAGCTGGGGTACACGCACTACGTCTCGGAGACGCTGCTCAACTGCCTCAAGCGACTGCCCGAGCTCTATTTCGACGTGCCCGCAGTGCACGAGATCCTCCGCCTAACGCCGATCGAAGACGAATGGCTCCGGGAGTGCTGGACGCTCGCGCATCGTGAAGCCAATCCCGTCTTCTCGCGCCTCGACGCCGTCGTGGACTACACGACGGCTATGTGGAAGGACTCCATCAAGTTCCTCGAGCCGAACTTGAGTGGCATCGGCGGCTTGCACATCGGGCCGACATCGATGCGAGTTCTCGCCGACGTCATCGTGCCAGCACTGTTGGCGCAGGATTCGAGCATCCGACTCCAGCTCGCTGAAGACATCCGCGAGCTGCTTCTCCAGGATATGCTCGAGCACCTGGAAGCGATCGGGCGGCCGAACGGACAGATCGTGCTCGTCGATCCCAAGTATGCCACCGATGGACCCGACGAGCCGGAGGCCCTCGCGGCGTACTACCAGGAGCACCACGGGCTCTCGGTGCTGCACGCGGACGTGAGCGAGCTTCGTCTGTGCGGCGATGAGGTGATGTACGGCGACACGCGTGTGGACCTGGTGTACCGCGATGCGAGCGTGCTCGACCTGGCCGAGCTCGCAGCCGACGGCGTGGACGTCGCCTCGATGCGCGCGCTGCTCCGGCAGAACCGCGTCGTGTCATCGATCAGCGCTGAGCTGGATCAGAAGAGCTGCTTCGAGGTGTTCACCGATCCCGAGCTCGCCGACCGCTTCCTGACCGCGGAAGAGCGACAGCTAATGCGCCGACACGTGTTGTGGACGCGCCTCGTCTCGGACCGCCGCACGACGTCGCCCACCGGCGAACGGATCGAGTTGCTCGCGTATGTGCGCAAGGAACGCGAGTCGTTGGTGCTCAAGCCGAACCGGTCCTACGGGGGCGATCGTGTTCTCGTTGGTCCCTCGGTGACGCAGAGCGAGTGGGAGTCAGCGATCGACCAGGTGCTGGTCGATGATGATCGCTGGGTCGTCCAGCAGGTCGCATCCATCCCGGTCAAGTCGTTTCACGTGCTGGACGACCACGATCAGCTGCACGTCGAGCCGTTCTACATCGTCATGGGATTTGCGCCCAGCCGCTACGGTGTGGCGCTCGTGGCGCGCGCATCGCAGCGGCTGGTGGTGAACGTGGCCCAGCACGGAGGGATGTGTGCCGTGATGGTCAGTGCAAAGGCCTTGCGCGGCGCGACCGATCCGTCGATGCTCGGAACTGGCCCTCGTTAGGGACGCTCGTAAACGAGCAGCCACGCCCCGGTTGAAGGGCCCTGCTGTGCTCCCACGGCCAGGGCAGCTTGCAATTGCGCGCGGGTTACGTCCACCCCGCTGCTGGTCGGTCGATCCATGTGACGCGCTGCGAGACTCATCCCCCGCGTATCGACAATGAACGCGAGCGGGAATCCATCGAGGTACGCGACGGCGCGAAGTCCCGGCAGCGGCGCATTCGCGGCCGGTTTCCGCCGCGGCGACACCGACTCGAACCGCTCCGCCGGAGGCCGCCGAATCGGCGCGTACGGCCAGGCCGTGTCCGGCTCGGTGGGATAGCGCTGCAGCGTCGTCCCGAGCAGCAGGCCGGCGGACCGTCCGAGCGTGATGAGTAGTCGATCCTCCCCGCCATGGAACTGGAGCACTGTCGGGAACTGGTGGTTCAACGCCTCCGGGTGGTCGAAGGGAAGCAGGCGGACTGGCGTGAAGATGCGCGCACCCTCCTCGATGCTGGCGATGAAGAGGCCGACGGTCACGAACGGCGCCGAATCACTAGCAACGGTCGCGCGCTGAGCCGAGGCGTCAGAGCCGGAGCACAGGAGCGCAAGCGCGACCGCCGCGCCACGATACGCGGCGTTCGGATGAAACCACCGACATCGTGTCGGATTTCCCCTGATGAACCCAGTCCCCGTTCTCAGCATTCCCAGCGCACGAGAGTCCCACTTTCCCCGATCGACATGAGTCCCTTGCCCGGCGCTTCCGCCCGACTGCCACACCCGCAAGGCGTCCGTGCGGCGCCCGACGAGTGTCGCGATCTCCTGGCGAAATTTCTTGCTGCCGAGCGTCCAGCCCTTTTGTGTTGCGTCGCGGATCGTGGTGACGGTGGTTTCGTCGAGTGGGCCATCGAAAAACCCACGATACACGGCCTGCCGCGCGGCATCGTGGCGACCGAGCTGACCGTAGACCTCGTGGGGCGAAACCAGGGAGTCGCGTTCGCCGAACGCGTTTGCTCCGTGGCTCGACCATGGAAAGGCGCGCGGGTGTTCGACCAGACCGACGAGCACCGGATTGAGCTCGATGTAGGAGTCTGGCCCCCTACGAATCAAAAGGTTGCCTCCACGTACAGGTGCATGCGCCACACGGTGCTCGGGTCCAGGCCTCGCGCGAGATCGATGCGCGCGAGGCCGTCGAGGAATGAGACGCCAACACCGGCCCCTCGAACGTTCCCCTGCGACCTGGTCCACTCATCGCGCGGACCCGCCCATCCGGCATCGTAGAACACCACCGGGCGCAGCATCGGCCCACCCATGAGCGCGAGCTCCGCGCGTGCAAGCCAGTAGGCATCTCCCATCAGCTCATCCGGTGGATAACCTCGAACGGTGCTCGTCCCGCCCATGTGCCACTGTCGCTGGGGAGGCAACGTGCCACCACTCGTACCGGCGCCTGCGGTGATCGACAATCCAACGTTGCGGACCAGGTAGCGCGACGCGTTAACGTCGAGCGCGCCTCGTGTGTAGTCGAACGTCCCGGCTGCTCCTTCGACACGGATGTCCGTCGACAACCGGAACCCACGCGGGTCCAGCCCATACGCCGACCGAATCCGCGCCGACGCCCCGCCCTCGGTGGCCGGGATGGTCGTCACGTTAGGCTCGAACTCGGCCCCGCGAAACGCATTCGGTAGCGACACCTGCGTCTTCACCGGAGCGTCGTAGTGCTGCTCGGCGAAGACGCGCCACGCGACGCCCGTCGCGGCGCTCGGCACGCGTGTGCCCGTGAGCTCGGCGCCCAAGCTCCGGAAGTAGAAGCCCTCGTCGCGGCCGAAAACCAGCGCCGACAGCGATCCACCCAAGCCGAACGCGTCGCCCCAATCGTTCGCGCTGTTCAGGCGGAAGTAGCCGGTGACCGCCGTCGAGCGGTCCGCGGTCCCACGCGCAAGCCGAAGCTCGACGTTAGGCATGAGGTCGGCGGTGCCGAGGCGGAGCAGAGCGCTCCCGTCGTACTTCTGCTGCAGCCGACGCTCGGCGAGGACACCTAACGATAACCCCTCCACGCGGTTGTAGCGCATGAGGCCACGGCGCCAGCCGTACGACACCACCGTGGACTTCGTGGTGGACGATGCCGAGCCCGACACCGCGGCGAGCTCCTTGTCGATCCCGAGGTCCTTCGCGAGTGCGCGGGCATCAGCGATGCCGAATGCTTCCTCCCCCTTGTCGAAGATGGACGGCGGGAGCTCCGGAGAGTGCGCCAACGCTGCCGTATCGCACGGCATCGCGAACGTCATGCGAATGTCACCGCGCCGTTCGCGATGGTAGACCGTATCGCCCGTCGCACAATCGAGCGCTCGCCTCTGACGCTTGAATTGACTCCCCGGTACCACAGCGTCCACGGCGCCCTGGACCACCGACCCGATGTCATCGCCAATGTCGGTGGAGAGCCGGCGCATTCCACCGGTCAGGCTCGGCAGCGTGTCCGTCCCGTTCACCGATGCGTAGCGGAAGCTCTGATCGAGTGTGGCCGTCGACCGCACGAACCCCATGTGCAGCTCACCGCGCGCACTCTGCGATCGGGGCAGCCACCACCGCTCGCCATAGAGGCCGTAGTCGATCGTGAAGGCCTGGACGTCGAACGAGAACGGCGTGAGGAGCGTCGCGCGGATCGGCGCGGGAACATCCTCGAACGAATCGTCGTCGACGATTTTCTTGAGGTCCATCGGGGCGGCAGGACGAAACGCGGCGCGAACGAGCTGGCCGCTCGACTCGAACCATAGCGAGCCCACGATCAGATCCGGGCTCGCTTCCCGCGCACGAACGACAACCTCATGCAGCACGATCTCCTTGCCGCCAGGCAGACGAATCGTTGCCGAGTCGCCCGATCGATACTCGTAGACCGCCTCGGCGCCGCGCTCGAGCGGATGAACGTACGAGAAGGCGTCTTCATCGTTATCGCCTTCGCCGCCGTCGAAGTTGAACCACCACATCAGCCGCTCGCTGCCCGAGAAGTAGGGAATCGGCACCATCTCGGCCATTCCGGTGAGCACGCGCGCACCGGGGAACGAGACCGGGACAGCGGAACGCGTACCGAGTACGTCGACCCACACTCGGTTCGATTGGTTCCATCGGACGCGTGCGGCGAGCTCCATTCGGAATAGCAGTCGATCGCGACCGATCATCTTGACGTTCAGGCCGGCCGACAACCGCTGCTTCACAGTGGCGTCGTAGCTCGTTAGGGTCGAATCCTGGAGAAAACGCGCCTGGCGAGCGCGGTCGATCGTCGCGCGCGCGCGTGCGTCGCGGTAGGCGCCTGCGGCAATGGCCGGTGAGACATCGGACAGGGCACCTCGCCGTGAGTAGCGCCGCTCATCGCCACGTCGCCCGTACGGCGGCTCCGAGCGGATGATCACGCGGTCGCGGCTGGTATCCGGGCGGGTTTGGCGGTCGGTCTGGGCCGCCTGGGCGCCGGCGGTGGAAGCCGCTCCGATGGCGGCGGCAGTCAGCGCTCCGACGATGGACCTGACACGAGCCGATGGCACCTCACCGACCTCGCTGCGGGGGAGAGGTTTCCCTACGGTACGCGTATGCCGCCCGGTTTCTAGCGGTTGTCGGTTCGTCCCTCGGCGACGGTCCGGCCGGCCTACGTTAGGCATGGAGCAACCGCGAACCGGGAACCGGAACGGTTAGTCTCACCTAACAAAATGTCGTGCGGTGGTGTGACCGCCGTCACTCCGATGTATGCGCGATGACGACACATTTTGGTATCACATTCCATGCTTCGATCGTCACACTACGACCGGCGAGCAACCGAAGCCGCGTCGCAGAGATCGATTCTTATACGACAGGACCCAGTCCAGCACCACGTGGAGACTCGAATGAACCGTCGCATCATCGCTCTCGCTCTCGCCGCGACGGCGGTCGCGTGCAAGGAGCAGCCCCGTCGCAACGCCGACGGAAGCCCCGGCTTGACCTATGCGGCGCAGGACTCGCTGCTCAAGCTCAAGGACAGCGTCATTGCCGACAAGACCCGCCAGCTCAGCGAGCAGAGCTCGATCATCGGCGACGCCGCGACCAGCGCGCGTCTCATCAACGACATCGACAAGGATCTCGCGAACGTTCGGCTCAAGACGAGCAAGAAGGCGACGGCGAGCAACGCTGCCGAGACCGAGGCGAACGCGTCGAGCAAGCTCGAGACGATCCAGGCGAAGGTCGGCGTTCTGATCGCGCGGCTCAACGCAAGCGAAGCACGTGTCCGGAAGCTGCGGAACGACCAGCTCGCGCACGCGAAGGTCGATTCGCAGCAGGTCGCCCAGCTCGCCGAGTACGAGCGGTCGATTCAGGATATGAAGGCGACGGTCGAGCGTCAGCAGGCCGAGATCGTTTCGCTCACGCAGCGCGTCGACAGCCTGACGAGCGCGAACACGGTGCTCATCGCCCGCACGACCGAGATGTCGGCCCGTGAAGACTCGGTGTTCGTCGCGATGGGCTCCGAGAAGGAGCTCATCAATCGCGGGCTGATCAAGAAGGAAGGCGGCACCAAGCTGATGTTCGGCCGTGGCAAGACGATCGTCGCCGCTCGTCACCTCGAGCCGACGCAGTTCCAGACGATCTCGAAGCTGAAGGACCTCACCATCAGCCTGCCGAATCCCGACAAGACGTACCGCGTTGTCACCCGACAGGACATGCACTACGCCGAGCCGCAGGATCCGAAGAAGGGCATGGTGAAGGGCTCGTTGAAGATCTCCGATCCGAACGCGTTCTGGGGTGGGTCGAAGTATCTGATTCTGGTCGAGCAATAAGCGGAACTGGGAACGGGGAACAGGGAACCGGGAACGGAAGAACCCTCGGGATGCCTCTCGATGCGCGAGAGACGTCCCGAGGGTTTCTCAGTTCCCGGTTCCCCGTTCCCGGTTCCCGTTTCTATTCCTTCATCCTCTCATACGCCGCTCGCGCCGCATTGGCCGTCAGTCCCAACTGCGCGCACGCCGCGGCGAGCGCGAGGGGAAGCGTATCGAGCACCGCCAGCAGAATGTGCTGTGTTCCCGCGCGGCGATGACCGTCCTTGCTTGCCTCGAGCAACGCGTTGTCGACCGCGCGTTGAGTGTCCGGCGACAGCTGTAGTCCTTTCCGCTCGCGGCGTTCTTCCTTGTCGGGCAGGCGCTCCACCAATGCCTCGACGAGGCGCTTGCGTGAGCCGATGACCTGATCGAGCACGACAACGGCCATCCCGTCATCGCGGGACGCGAGAGCAAGCAAGACATGCGACAGATCGACCGTGGCGTGATCGCGGGCGTCCGCCTCCGTGTACGCCGCGCGCAACGTATCGCGGGCCCTGCCGGTGAAGTCATCGACCAGCGCCACGCCGTACGGCCTGCGCGAGCGCGCATAACCAGGTGCTGCGGCGTGCGCCGCGAGCGGGTCGGCGGATGCAACCGGCCCGGCAGGCGATCCGATGAGCGCGCGCGTCTCGCCTCGCGCGCGTTCGAGTGTAACGCCCATCGCGGACAACACCTGCGCGCCAATACCCGTCTGCTCGGCCAGGATGCCGAGGAGGAGATGCTCCGTGCCGACGTAATCGTGATGGAGGAGACGTGCCTCGGCCATCGTGAGCTCCAGTACCTTCTTCGCGCGTGACGTGTACGGCAGGTCCGGCCCGATGCGCCGGTCGGGACTTCCTGGCGTGACGGCACCACGGACGCGGGCGACGACGTCATCCCGGTGAGCGCCTAACGCGTCGAGCACGGCCGTGGCCGGCCCGTCCGGCTCCAACGCGACCGCGATGGCGAGGTGCTCGGTCCCCACGTACTCGTGCTGCATGTCGAGGGCGACCTCGCGCGCCCGTCGCAGAACCTGACGGACGCGATCCGTGAAGTTGTACGCCTGGTGTGCCATGGCGTGGTCGGGCGCTCAGTGGTCGTTGCGGTACACGCGGCCGTTCTTCATCACGAACACGACGCGCCTCAGCGCTTCGATGTCCCGCGACGGGTCACCCTGGACGGCGATCAGGTCCGCAAGCTTGCCGGGTGCCACACTACCTAACGAATCGGCCATCCCGAGGGCCTGTGCGTTGAGCGATGTCGCCGACGTGATCGCGTCCATCGGCTTCTGGCCCCCGTCACGAACGCGGCAGACGAGCTCCTCGACGTTGCGCCCGTGCGCCCCGGCGACGGCGTCGGTGCCGTAGACGACGTTGAGGCCCGGTGTTGCGATCGCTTGGCGGAACATTTTGGCGGCGAGTGGCAGCGCACGCTCCATGGACGCGAAGCCCGAGTCGTTGTAGTTGCCGATTCCCTGGTATTTCGCCCGATTGTCGAGGTAGTTGCGAAAGACCAGGCACACCTGCGGGTCGAAGTACACCTTTCGCTCGGCGAGCAGCTTGAGGACCTCCGGCGTCGCAAACACTCCGTGTTCTATCTGCGAACAGCCGGCCATGGCGGCGGCGCGCATGCTCTCGGCGCTGTGTGCGTGGACGACCGATCGAAGCCCCACGGCCTTCGCCTCGCCACAAGCGGCGATGAGCTGCTCATCGGTCATGGTTTGCGTGCCACCTTCTCGAATGCTCTTGGAGGCGAACAGCTTGATGACGTCGGCGCCGTCGTCCTTCCGCTGGCGCACAAGTTGGCGGAGCGTGTCGGGTCCGCCGCTGCGCTCGCTGAGCGGGGTGAGCGACGTCAGGAGTCGAGGCCCGGGGATCTGATCGGCGGCGATCGCGGCGCGCAGCGGCTTGTCCTCTGGCGAGCCAAGACTCTGTGATGTCGTTATACCTCCGCGCAGTGTAGCGTTGGCATTTCCGGCGATGGCGAGCGCCCCTTCGAACTCCGTCTCGCCGTCTTCGCGGCCTTGGTGATAGCGCCCTTGCGGGTTGAAGTGCCAGGCAAGGTGATCGTGCGCATCGATCAACCCGGGGAGCAGCGTGAGCGTCGACAGGTCGTACATGCGCGCGCCGGGCGGAACAGTCGCGTTAGGTCCCACCGAGACGATCCGCGTGCCTCGGACGACGACGGTCGCGTTGGGGATCGTGCGGCCGGTGCCATCGAGCACTCGCGCGGCGCGGATGACGGTCACGGTTTCCTGAGCGTTGGCCTGGGCGCCGATGCCGAGGCTCAGCCACGCGAGGGCGAGAAAGCGACGGAAGACCATGAGCGGTGGTGGGTTGGAGTCGCCCATAATCTCTCGTTGCGCACCGAAACTACAAGCTGTGCTCGACTGGGATCCCCGGAGTCGGTGTGTTAGGCGGAAGATCGATGATCCTGACGGGCGGATCGCCGCGGTATGGGACGGGGTCGGGTCGCGGATCGGGACCCGGTTCGGGGTGCGGGTCCGGCTCAGGCCAGGGCTGGGGTTCAGGTGAGTGTGCGCGCATGGTTGGGCCTCGAAGGATTGCGTTCAGGCTCGGAGGAGTGCGTTTCGGAGAAATCCTGTCTCGCAAACATCGGGCGCAACCGCCCCGCGCGACGCCGGGGTTAGGCAGCGGTTAGCTGTGTGGCTTCATCCCTATCCGATTGTTACAGAGCAGCTTGCGACCTGTATCACAGTCGCGGCGTGGCCGGGCTTGTATCTCTAAAAGTGACGAATGCCCTGGTCGCAAGTCGCATGGTTATAGCCGGTAAGTCGCTGGCTGACCGGATGATTCAAAACCTCGCTCTCGGGGGGTCGAGGGTTGCGAACTCTCGCCGTCAAGGCAATACCTATAGACGTGGGGATTTCATGCGTCCGCCGGTGGTCCGTAGGTCACCGACGGCGATTGCGGCTAGGGGTTCACTTTTCGCCTCGCTCGTCGCAGCCACTTTTCGTTGTCTAGAGCGGGCTCGGTGACGTGACGCTCACACTCTACGAGAAGGTCAGCCTCAATTTCGGATCGGGCGTCGTCGCGGTCGCCTTGATCGGGACGCTCTCGTACGTGAGCCTCGGCAAGCTCGCGATCGCGACGCAAAGCGCGGGTGATACGCAAGCGGTGCTCGAACAGGTGGAGTCGCTTCGCGGGAGCATCGACGACGCGGGTACTGCCCAGCGGGACTACTTGCTCAGTGGCCGGTCCAACGACCTCGAACGATTCGAGAACGCGCGCACGACCGCGCAGCGGAATCTCACGCGTCTGCAGGGCATGGCTGGCGGCGAACTCGACTCCAGAAACCGCGTCGATTCACTGGCACCGGCGCTTGGCGCGCATCTCGGAGAGCTGGAGCGCATCGCGATGCTGAGACAGCAGCGCGGGCTCGAAGCCGCAGCGGTCGCCATGCACGATGAGGACGTCGGCGACACGCACGACCGTCTCGACGCGCTGCTCGGCGAGTTCCGGGACGATCAGCGACTCGTGTACGCATCGCGATGGCGTGAGCAGGCAACGCGCGCGGGGGACGCCGGGATCGTACTGGCGGTCGGGTTGTTGGTCTCCTTCATTGCTGCCGCGCTCGCGCTCGCGAACATTCGACGCTATCTCGCGGATCGGCGGAAGCTGGAGCTGCAGCGAGCCGCCGTTCTCGAGCAGGAGCAGGCAGCGCGCACGGCGGCCGAGGAAGCGAACCGCGCGAAGACGGACTTCCTGCGGATGATCAGCCACGAGCTGCGTACGCCGCTCACGGCGATACAGGGCTACCTCGAGCTCCTCGAGATGGGCATCTACGGCGGCATGACCGACGAACAGGTCTCCATTCTCCGCCGCATCGAGTCGAACGAGCGGCACTTGCTCGCGATCATCAACGATTTGCTCGACTTCGCGCGGGTGGACGCGAAGCGGGTCGAGCTGCGCATCGGGCCGCTCCCGGTGCGGGACGTCCGGCTGGCAATCGATCCGGTCTGTCGGCCGTTGATCGACTCGAAGCAGCTCAACTACGCGTGGCACACACCGGGCGATCAGATCATTGTCCGCGCCGATCGGGAGAAGGTGCGGCAGATCGTCGTCAATCTCGTGTCGAACGCGTGCAAGTTCACACCGCGGGGCGGCTCCATCGATGTCGAATGTGTGTGCCTCGACCGGTTTGTGGAGTTGCGCGTGACCGACACGGGCCCGGGCATTCCGGCCCAGAAGCTCGACGCGATCTTCGAACCGTTCGTGCAGCTCGACAACGGCCTAACGCGGGCGACTGCCGGAACGGGTCTCGGACTCGCCATCAGCCGCGAGCTCGCGCGCGCGATGGGCGGGGACCTGGCCGCGACGAGCACCTTCGGCTACGGCTCGACGTTTACGCTGACGCTTCCCCGTGGCGATGTCGAAGCCGATCTGCTTCCCGGGCCAACTGCGAGACCGGCGCCATCGCTCTGGGAGGCGGGGTCACACTAGCCGCGCCCGCCGGGTACTCACGTCGCCACCGCTAGCCACCCATCGCCAGCTAGCCCTGTTATTGTTGTTGGCCACAGGGCGTCCTGGTCGGAAGGGGGTACGGAGGGCATGGACTCGGCACTGACAGTGGGTGACATCCCGGCGAGTACCGCCGCGGCGCGAACGTCTACACGTTCCGTCGCGGACCGTATCACGCTCGGCGTGCTGATCGTGGGCGCCCTGGCCGTCGTGCTGCTCGCATTGCCTTACAGGGCATTCGATCTCGATCGCTTCTTCGTCCCGAAGGAGACGGCGCTGCACGCGACGGCAGCGATCGCGGGACTGATCGTCCTCGCACGACACCGGACTCCGTCGCTCTCGCGGATCGACACGTTCCTCGTTGCGTTCCTCGCCCTCAGCACACTGTCGGCGCTATTCGCCGAGAACTGGTGGCTAGCCACCCGCGCGCTCGCGATCACCGCGAGCGGGCTCACGGTGTTCTGGGTTGCTCGTACGCTCTCGGCTTCCGGTTACGAGCGAGCGCTACTTCCTGGACTCGCGGCCGCGATCGTGATCGGCGCGGTGACAGCGCTTCTGCAGGCCTATGGCATCGAGCCGGAGTACATGAGTCTTAGCCGCGCGCCGGGCGGCACGTTCGGCAACCGGAACTTCATGGCGCACCTGTCAGCCATCGGCACGCCGATCATCCTCCTCTGCTCTCTCGAAGCGCGACGCGCGTGGGGCGCGACGCTCGGAACGCTTGGCATGATGTTCGTCGCGGCGGCCCTCGTGCTGTCGCGTTCTCGCGCGGCGTGGCTCGCCGTCATGCTGGGCGGAGCGCTCATGGTGCTGCTCTGCTGGCGAATGCGAGACGTGTGGTCCGACGCCGCACGAAGGCGCCGCCTTCTCGTGTTAGGCGGCGCGTCGATCGCCGCGGTGATCGGAGCGCTCACGCTCCCGAATGCCCTCGAGTGGAAGAGCGATTCACCGTATCTCGACTCTGTCCGCGGTGTCGTCAACTATAAAGAAGGCAGCGGGGCGGGGCGGCTCGTGCAGTACCGCAATTCCCTTCGAATGGCAGCGGCGCATCCGCTGCTGGGCGCCGGCCCGGGCAACTGGTCGGTGGAGTACCCGAAATTCGCGTCGCGCAACGATCCGTCGCTCAACGACGAGGGCATGACGTCAAACCCGTGGCCAAGCAGCGACTGGGTGGCGTTCGTCGCGGAGCGTGGCGTGGCGGCCGTGGTGATCTACGCGTTAGGCCTGCTGGCCCTGCTCGTTGGCGCGTGGATGCGCGCGCGCGCGGCGACGACGGCACACGAGCGGCTCGGCGCCGTAGCGCTTGCGGCGACCGTGGTGATCGCGGCGATCGTCGGCGCGTTCGACGCGGTGCTCCTGACAGCGATCCCGAGTCTGTTCCTGTGGATGATCGTCGGATCGCTGTCACCAGCGGGAAAGACTCGCGTCACGGTTCCCGCAACCGTTCGCGGCCCGGTGTTCGGCGCGGCGGTCGTCATCGCTGTGCTCGTCCTTCTCCGCTCCAGCGGTCAGATCGCGGCGATGGCGGTGTACACCTCGGCCACGACGACCGGTCAGGCGGCGCGGGCCGCGCTGTTCGATCCGGGCAGCTTCCGCATCAACATGCGCCTGGCCGACTCCTATGCGGCGCGAGGCGATTGCAAGCACGTGCGCCAGTACGCCGGCGCCGCGCGGGAGCTGTACCCGAATGCGGCGGGGCCGAAGCGGTTGTTGAAGAGGTGCGGAGTCGGGAATCGGGAATAGGGAATCGGGAATCGAGGGAACCGGGAACGGGGAACCGGAAACCGCGGCTCTCTATCGGGACGATCGCGATCCCTCGCTACGGTCGGGATGACACGCTTCTTTCCCGTCGCCCGTCGCCCGTCGCCCGTCGCCCGTCGCCCGTCGCCTGCCGCCTGCCTGCCGCCTGCCGCCTACTTTCCCGCACTCGACTTCTCGAGCTGACGGAGCTCCCGCCGAACCGCCTCCACTTGTGGCCTGAGCGGAGGATCGACGTCCGTGCGGAACGCGAGATAATGCCTGTACGCTCTGATCGCCTCCTCGCGCTCGCCGACGAGTGCGGCGAGACGACCCTGCTCACGCAGCTGCGTCGCGAGATAGGGATTGTCCTGGACCCACGCATCCGTACGTCGGCGCGCCGCGGCGAGCGCGCCGCGCGTGTCGCCTACCTTCTCGAGTAATCGCGCCGCAATGAGATTCTCGAACGAGGTGCGGCCGGCGCTCGCCGTCGCGTAGTCCAGCACGCGAAGAAGCGAGTCCAGACGCAACGTGATGGCGCGGAGGTCCGGGCTGCGCGCGACATCCGCGTGCATCGCTTCGATCGCCGCGATCTCGACTTCGGCCTCGGTCTTTGTCGCACCGGTGAGCGGGCGCGCGATCGCGCGAAGGCGATCGATGCTGCGACGCGTCTGCGACGTATCCCCATGGGCGAGACGCCACGGCTCGAGCACACGCGTCGCGGCGCGCTGGTTGGCACGGCGGACCGAGTCGGTCGCGACCGGAGCAACTTCCCAACGCGCGAGCGCGCGCACACCCTCGAGCGCCGCCGCGGTGTCCCCATCGGCAATGAGCGCGTCGCGGACCTCGAGGACCGGGATGTTCGTGTCGTTCGAGCTGTCTCCCGAAGCCAGGAGGTGAGCCAGCGCCGACGATGGGCGGCCCGAGACGAGCTCGAAATCGTGCGCGAGCCGCTCGATCCTCCGGCGCACCGGATCACCGGTCTCCTTCTTCAGCGCGGTATCGATCCCGCGCCTCACGTCGGCGGTCCCCGTGCCGTCGTAAAACGCGACCTGATCCATCCCGTAGACGTACTGCGACAGGTCGGTCGAGTCGGCGATAGCGCGGCCGCGCGCGGAATCGCCGAGCACGTACGCCTTCTGCCATCGGTGCAGGACGTACCAATAGCGCGAGGTGTCCGCTGCGAGCCGCAGTCGCTCGAAGCGACGCGCATCGGCCGTGTCGCCGAGCGAAAGCGAGAGTGGCAGCGCGTGCACGTAGCCGACGACGTACGTCGAGTCGATCTCGGACGCACGCTTGAATGACTCCAGCGCCCGCTCTTCCGGGTTCGGCACGTTGAGGACCCAGCCGAAGTGGAAGACGTGGTCGCCTAACAAGTACCAGGCATCCGCGCGGTCCGGCGCGACGGCGAGATACCGCTCGCGTGCCTGCAGGAGCTCCGGCGCGGTTGGTGCCGCCGGATAGCGAGGGCCCGCCACCGCGAGGAGCAGTGCCTGATCGCGCTGACTGAGCCGGGCCCGTTCGCGCCAGGCGATGTCGAGTCCGCGCTGCTGCAGCGTCGCGTCGCCGTACCAGGACGACGCCATGCGCAGCCCGAGCGCCGCCAGCGCGAACGTCGAGTCGGCGTCCAGTGCGCGCTCGAAATCCTTCGCGGCGCCCACCACGTCCACCCGGCGCATCTTGGCCTGGCCATCCAGGTACGCGCGCAGGGCAGGGAGCGATGTACTCGTTAGGCTTGCCCGTGCGGCCGCCCCCTCCGCGGACGTTTCGGCGAGGAGTCGGGCGGCCAGTCGATCTACCAGCCACGCCAGGCTGTCAGGCGGCCCCTCGACACTCAGCTTCACGATCGAATCACCGCGAGCGGAGCCGAGCAGCGACGCGGTGAGCACTATGCGGTTCGGCGTACCCACGACGTCGCCGAGCAGAAGACGTCCCGCGCCGAGGCGCCGCGCGAGCGCCAGGTCATCATCACGAGACAGTTCCGCTGATTCCGAGCCGCCGGCCTTCCGCCAGGCAGCGAGCAATTGCCGCGGATCCGTCGCGCGAAGCCCACCTTCACCAGTCAGCTTGGCTGCGAGCAGGTCGAGCATGCCTTCGCGCAAGTAATAGAGCGCGGGATCGGCAGACGCGACGCGAAACGGGACCACCGCGACCGTCGCGGGGTCGGGTGCAGGACCACGGTCTCGGAACCGTTCCCAGATTGCCCACCCGCCGGCGGCCACCGCAATGACGACCGTGGCGACGACGGCGATCGTGCGCCCGCGAACACTGGCCGTCGCTGCGGGCGGCGGCGCAGTCCAATCATTCGAGAGATCGACGCGGTCGAGCGCGCGGACAATCTCGTCGGCGGTCTGCGGACGATCGGCGGGGTTCTTCGCCAGGCACTTCATCACGAGTGCCGCGAGCGCTGGCGGCACGTCTGGCGCTCGACTCTGAAGCGGTGCAGGCTGTTCGGTCAGGTGCGCCGAAAGAATCTCATGGGGCGGCCGCCCACCGAACGGCGGACTGCCAGAGAGGAGCTCGTATGCCATCGCACCGAACGAGTAGATGTCGATGCGATGGTCGGCGTTGGGATCGGCGGCAACCTGCTCGGGCGCCATGTACGCCGGTGTCCCGAGTGAGTTACCGATGCGCGTCAGACTCTCGCCGCCGCCGAAGGTCCGTGACGACGAGAGCGCTTTCGCGATGCCGAAGTCCGTGACCGCCGCGGACCCGCCGGCGACCAGGACGTTGTCGGGCTTGATGTCACGGTGGACGACACCGTGCTCGTGCGCGTAGGCAAGCGCGCGCGCGACGTCCCGCAGCACGGCGACGGCGTCCACCACGGGCAGCGGCTTGCCGCCGTCGAGTCTACGGCGAAGGGACTCGCCGGCGACGTAGGGCATCGTGAAATACGGCAGTCCATCGGTTTCACCAGCGGCGAGCACCGGCACGATCTGCGGGTGCTGCAGCTGCGCTGCGACGAGGATCTCGCGGTGGAACCGGTCGCTGTTGACGCCCGCGGCAAGGTCAGGCGACAGGACCTTCACGACGACCTCGCGACCGAGTCGCGTGTCCTGGGCGACGAACACACGCGACATACCGCCGCCAGTGAGCTCACGCTCGAGCCGGTAGCTCTCGCCGAGACTGGCCTGAAGGCGGTCCCGCAGATCGGTCATAGGCGTCGATGTCGCATGCCGATCGGAATGTACGGGAGTCGACGGCTTATCGGGAATCAGAATAGCGGGAACAGGGAACCGGGAACCGAGGCTCCATGCGGACTCACAGTTCCCGGTTCCCTGTTCCCCGTTCCCACTACTCCCGCTTCCAACTCCCTACGGCCGTCGACGCTCGTCGTCGATCATGGCCCGGGTTCGAGCATCGAGCGCGGACGCCGGAGAACGCCCCCCCACGAGATCGCGTTCCACGTTCTGACGGAACGAGAGCAGCGACCCGTCCGAGACGTTTCGCGCGACGAGCTCGTTCAGAGAAGCGGCGGCCATGGCCGGCGGGACGCCGCGCGTTGCCAGGTCCGCGAGCACGACGAGCGCAACCGTCAGCGGATGATCGGACCGGCGGGCGCGCGACTCACGGAGCCGCGAAAGGTCCGCGGGATGCAGGCCCGCGCGCAGCACATTCGCGCCAGCCGTGATCTCCTCGGCACCGGCACTGTCGCCTAACGCTGCACGCGCGTCGCCGAGATCCCGCGTGAGCCGTTGAACGGCCGCGATCACGCGCGGCTCCTCCGCAGAACGAAAGACGCCCTCCCGCACCTTCGAATACAGCGGGTCCACCGGCAAGCCCGCGACGCGCGCCGAATCGATCAGGCGGTCGAGCGTTGCACGAGTCGGTGCGGAGAGCTGCGACGGCAGCGTCCGGTCGACCTCCTGCGCGCGTGCCGCGCCAGCCGACGCCGCGAACGCCACCGCCAGAGTGAGGAGCCTAACGCTCATGTCCGCGGCGATGAGACGAGCACGACCGAGCTCGGCGAGCCGAAGTCGTCGTCCGCGGCGCGCGGCGCGGACGGGTCGGCTGTCACGTCGCCATCCACCACAAAGGCGTAGACATGGCGCCCCGGCGGCAGACGAAGCGATACCACCCACTTCCCAGTCGCCGGTTCGCGTGAGAGCGGCGTTGCCACCGGGTTCCATTCATTGAAGCTGCCGACGAGCGCGACGTGCGAGGCGCGTGGAGCGGAGAGCTCGAACCGCACGACCTCTCGTGCGGCTGACGGCGGCGCGCCGGACACGAGTTGCGGTGAGGTCGCCCTCGCAGCGGTCTGCGCGGGACGCTGGCCTGCGTTGGCTCCGACGCGTGACATTGCCACGTATGTCGCGCCGGCACCGAGCGCCACGAGCAGCGTCGCGGCGGCAAGACTTGCGAGTGGGCCGATGGTGACGGACCACCGTCGCCGGCCTGCGTCGAACGCACGCTCGCCGCGGTCGCCGAAGGCGTCATCGACGTCGGCGCGCACGGATGGTTTGGAGGCGCGTGCGACCTCGTCGAGCAGCCGTGCCCGCCACGCTGGCCGCACGGGCACCTCACGACGAAGCTCCGGCACAATCTCATCCAGCCAGCGTGGGTCTTCAGGTTCCGACATCGCTTGCCTCCCCCTCCCGGAGCATCCACTGCATTCGATCGCACGCGCGCTTGACTCGCATCTTGAGCGCCGACACGCCGACGCCTGTGGCTGCTGCCATCTCATCGTAGCTGAGCTGCTCCACGTGCTTCAAGAGAAACGCCTCGCGCTGGTCCGGGTCGAGCGCGTCGACCACCCGCTGCAACTCCGCGCGAAGGTCGCTCGCCTCGGCCGCGGGTCTCACACTCGCCGACGCGACCGCGTGGTCATCCACGAGGAACATACGATGCCGGCGCTGGCGCCGGACGGCGGCAGTACGGCATCGATTGATGAGAATCTGGAACAGCCACGTTCGAAACGCCTGGCGTTCCTCGTACCGTGCGAGCGATCGGTAGGCGCGGAGGAAGGTCTCCTGGGTCGCGTCTTCGGCGTCCTCCCGGTTGCCGAGCATCCGCGTCGCAAACCGTGTGCATGCCGCGGCGTGCCGGTCCACGAGCGTCGTGAACGCGGCCGTGTCGCCATCGAGCACCCGGCGCACGAACATGGCATCCGTCATCGTCGCCAGATTGAACCCCGGCACTTCCGGATGCGTCACGGCCACTTACCGAACGACGATGACTCCGACGGTTCCCTGGAACTCGTCCGCCACGGCGGCAACACCGGGAGGCGTCGTCCAGCTGTCGCCATCGATACGGATGGCCACGCGGTGGACGCCGGGGGTGATTGGAAGCGTCACCTCCCACTCGTCCGTGTCGCCCTGCCGGAGCGCGACCGGTTGCCAGTTGGTGAAGTCACCGGCCAGCTCGACGGAACGCGCGCCCGGGACACGCACGCGCAGCCGACGGCCACCGCGGTCGTCGTCGACCTGAAACGCTGCGGCGGTCGGTCGGACTCCGCGCGGCAATCGCGGCCGCCTGAGCGCGCCCGGCGAGACGCGCGCGCCGAGCTCCATGAAGCGCGAGCGGCCGATTCCGTACGCGGCGCTCGACGGACGCACACCGGCCGATGCAATGAGCGCGACGTTCGGTGCCAGTGCGACGGCGCTCTGGACCCGCGCCCACGTCTCGTTAGGCTGGTTCGTCGCCGCGTAGCGCGTCCCGAATACGCCGTCGAGCGCGAGCCGGCCGGCGCTCCAGTGCAGCCCGAGCTCTGCATCACGCCAGTCGTGCGCCCGTCCGGCGCTCCCGCTGTCGACGACGGTGATGGTGTCGAGCGACTGGAAGTTGCGCCCAGTATCGGTGGGAGTAAGTGGGCCGGCCGAGGTCGGTCGCACTATTTGGCGGGTCGTTGCCGCTCGCGCGCCCTCCTGAGATCCGAACGAGGAGAGCGATACCGTGACGATCACGCTCCGCCACTGGCGCCACCCGCCGACCGAGTAATGCGGCACCGGCGACCCGGGCGTCGACTTGTTGTCGCGCGCCACCTCTCGGCCGAGCCATGCGCCGGAGCCACCCAATCGATACGAGAGGCGCGCATCGGCGCCAATTCGCGAGACCGCCAAAGATTCGTCGAGATAGGTGCGATCACCGAATCCCGATACCGAGAGCTGCAAGCCAGCGCGCGTAGGTGAGAAGTACGTCGCCGCTAGCCCGCCGAATCCATCGAGCCGCTGGCCGTCGCCGCCCACCGCGGTCCAGCGCGCGTCCAGAGCGAGTTTCGGGTGGTCGAACCGCATGAATGGAGAGACGGCCAGCTGACTGCGCCACTCGCTCGCCATAGGCTGGCTGCTGGCCGACGAGAGGTCGATCGCCGTCGCGAATTGCGCCGACGCGGGTTGGCCAATCAACGCCGCGCCGGCGATGCCGGCGACGACTCTCAGGACCCGCGGCGACAGGATCGACTGCGTTTCGTCTGACATCGCGATCTCCGACGATGCGGCGTGCAACGACCGAAGCGACGCTCCCCACCCGAGAGCGCCGCGCCTCACGTTCATTGCCGAACCCTCGCGATGCAATGCCCGGTCACGCGATACCGGTCTGGTTGAGATGAACCGAACGCGGTATCGGGTGCGGACCACTTCACGAGCCCTGGTGGCCGGATCCGGGCGGCCTAACGATGATCGAAGAGACGTTGACGCGGGCCTCTGAACGCGTGGTGAGACGCCCCGTCGGGCCACTATTCTAGAACGTGACGGACCTGCTGCACCGGCCACGTGATGTGCGTCACAACGGCCGAGCGGTTCTACGCGCGTCGACGAACGAACTCAGCGCTGTGGGGTCCTGATGGTGTGGTTGGTGCAACTACGAACCTTCCCAAGACTGGAGAATCGGTTGCGATGAGAGCAGGCACACGTATATCGGGAGCGGCGCTGGGCGTCGCGTTGGCGGGTCTCGCGGCGGCCGCAACGCCGCTGGCGGCACAGAAGGCCGGGCTCGGATTCGGCGCGTCGATTGGCGCGAACGTACCTAACGGGAAGTTCGCCGACGGAGCGCAGACGGGGCTCGTCGTCAATGGATTTGCCGGGTATGGTACGGGCAAGTTCGGCCTGCGGGGCGAGCTCTTCTGGAGCCGCAGCGATCTGGACAACGCATTCATCCGAAAGCTGGGCAACTCGGTCCTGCCATCGGACGTGCCGGGGGAGGTGACCGGAAACGTGGATCTCGTCGGCGCCGTGGCGAACCTCGTTCTGCCGTTGTCGCAATCGACCATCAAGCCGTACGTGATCGGGGGCCTGGGAGTCTATCGCCGCCGTGTTGCGCAGGACATCAGCGGGACGGTCGACGAGTTTCGGAGCCTCGAGGACACGCAGACGGACCTGGGCTACAACGGCGGCGTCGGTATCTCGATCGGCGGGCTGGGCCCGTCGCTGTTCATCGAAGCGCGGTATGTGTCGGTCGCGACGTCACCGGATCGGACGAAATTTGTGCCGGTCGTCATAGGATTCACGTTCTAACAGCAGGCGGCAGGCGGCAGGCAACCGCGCCTATTGCGCAGTTCGCAGTTACCAGTCACCGGCCGCCTGCCGCCTGCCGCCTCTCATTCGCGACGTAGAACCTCGACCGGATCCACCTTCGTCGCCCTCCGCGCGGGCGCATAAGCAGCAAGCGCGCCGAGCATCACGAGAACGAGCGTGACGCCTCCGAGCGTGACAGGGTCCGTCGGGCTCACACCGAACAGGAGCGACTGCAGGACTCGCGTGGTGGCGAACGCGCCAACGAGACCGATCGCGATGCCCGCCGCCGCGACGCGCAGGGACTGGGCGACGATCATCCGGCCAACCTGCGCGGCCTGCGCGCCTAACGCCATCCGCACGCCGATCTCCGGCCGCCGCTGTGTGACGGTATACGAGATCACGCCGTAGATGCCCACCGCGCTCAGCACCAGCGCCATGCCGCCCGCGACCGCCATCAGGAGCATCGCAAACGTCGTCCTGGCCGTCGACCGTTCGACGATGGTCTGCATGGTCTGCACGTTCGCCACCGGAACTTCACGGTCGATCGTCGTCACGATGCGTCGCGCCGCGGGGGCGAGCGCCAACGGGTCTGTGGCCCGCGTGCGGATCGCGACGGTCATGTGCGTCGGCGGAGACCAGAGCGGCGCTCCTTCGATCGGTACCATTGGGTAGTACACGATCTCGCTCGCTGGTTGGTCGAGCCCGCGCGTCAGCACACTACCCGTGACGCCAACCACGTGATACCACGGCGCGCCGGACCCGTTTGGCCGGAGCTCCTTCCCGATCGGGTCCTCGCCGGGCCACATGTGGTCAGCCAGGGCCTTGCTCACCACGACGGCGCCGGTTTGGTCGTCGACATCCGCCCACGTGGGGACACGTCCGCGCACGGGAATGCCTAACGTCGTGAAGTATCCCGGCCCGGCAATGACGTTGCCAACGCAGGGGGCGTTCTCCCGCGTGTAACTCTTACCCTTCACGAACACCAATGCACAGCCATCGCCGTCCTTCAGCGCGAGCGCCTGTGTCATGCCGACGCTCGTCACACCGGGGAGCGCGGCGAGCTGCTGGGCCAGATCACGATGGTACCGGAACACTGGCAGGTACGCCGCTGGGCCCCGCACATACGGAGCGTAGCGAGAGTATGGCAGCGAGACCTCGAATGTCAGCACGCCTGACGCGTCGAACCCGGGCTGGACGGATCGGAGCCGCTGGAAGCTACGCACCATGAGCCCCGCGGCGGCGAGCAGTACGACCGCGAGCGCCATCTGTGCGACGACGAGGGCGGAGCGGGCGCCGAGCTGGCCGCGAGACGCTGTCTGCGTGCGGCCGCCCTCGCGCAGCGAGGACACGCTGTCGCCTCGAAGCGCCAGGCGGGTCAACGGCAACAGACCGAGCACCGTGCCGGCACCTAACGACAGCACCAACGCCACGACGCCCGCCTGCCAGCTGAGCGAGAGCTCGGCCAGCCGCGGTACCGATGACGGATTGAGGACGAGCAGAATCCGGATCGCGCCATACGCGAGACCAACGGCGAGCACGCCGCCGATCAACGACAACAGTGTGCTCTCCGTGATATAGTGGCTGGCCAGGTGCAAGCGGTCGGCGCCGAGCGCAAGCCGAATGTCGGTCTCGCGACGTCGAGCTTCCGCGCGCACCAGAAATAGGTTGGCGACGTTCGCGAACGCGATCAGCATCACGATCGACACGGCGCCGAGCAGGATCCACAGCGTGCGGCTCATGCCACCGATCACGATGTTGCGGAGCGGGCTCACGAGGACGCCGAAGCGAGACTCTCGCATGAAGCCCGGACTGTACGCGACAGGAAACGCTTCGGGGAGGCGACTCGTCAGGCGTGCCGCGTCGGCCTGCGCGGCCGCCACCGTGACGCCCGGCCGGAGCCGACCGATCGCGTCGAGGTAATGGGAGTTGATCGCCGGCGCGTTTGGGTCCAGCTCCAGTGGGAGCCACACCTGCGCCTGATAGTCCGGCAAGTCGAGCGTCGGTGGGGCCACGCCGATGATCGTGACCGGCACCGAGCCGAGGCTGACGCTCGTGCCCACCACGCGCGAGTCGCCGTTGAAGCGTTGCCGCCAGAAGGCGTAGCCGAGCATCGCGACCGGGGCGGCGTTAGGCCGGTTGTCGGCGTCTGTGAAGCTGCGCCCGAGAAACGGTCGTGCACCAACGACCTCGAAGAAGTTTCCGCTCACGTCCGCCGCGCGAACACGCTCGGCGGCATCGGGCGTGACGAGACTGGCTTCGCCTTTGTTGTAGAGCGCGATGTCCTCGAGGGCGCTCGAGTTCCTGCGGAAGAAGAAATAGCCCGCCTGCGACATGCGCCATTTGGCGTTCGTCTCCACTCCCGGCACCGGGTGCTCGATGTACACGAGGCGCGCGGCGTTCGGGTAGGGCAAGGGCCGCAGCACCACAGCGTCCAGCAACGCGTAGATGGCTGTCGTCGCTCCGATGCCCAACCCGAGTGTGAGCACCACGATCCCGGCGAACGCGCGGCGATGAACGAGACCGCGGAGCGCCTGTGTGAAATCGCGCGCCAGTGCGTTGCGCCACTCACCCAGCTCGTGCCGTCGATGTGTCCTGGTATCGATCTCCTCGAGCTGGTTGCGAACGACGGACACGTCTCCGAACCGGAGGGTCACCTCTCGCTCCGCCTGCTCACGCGTTAGGCCGGAGGCAATCAGCTCCTCGATCCGACCTTCGATGTGGAAGCGGAGCTCGCGATCGATGTCCCCGCGCAGCCGTCGCCGCGACGTCGGCAGACGGAAGAGCCTGGGCCGCTTGCCCTCGCGTCCGTTGCTCATCGTGCCCCCTGCGCGGCGATGAGGAGGTTCACCGCCTCGGTGTACCGAGACCATTTCGAGAGCTCGGCGGTGAGCTGACGGCGGCCGGCGGCGGTGAGCTTGTAGAACTTCGCCTCACGATTCCGATCGGAATAACCCCACTCCGCGCCGAGCCAGCCCTTCTGTTCCATCCGATGAAGCGCCGGATATAGCGCGCCCTCGGTGATCTGGAGGCGCTGCTCGGTCACCTGTTCGATCCAGCGGAGCACCGCCAGCCCATGCATGGGACCCCAACTCAGGGTCTTGAGAATAAGGAGGTCGAGGGTGCCGCGGAGTAAATCGAGATCAGTGTCGGGCATCGTCGGGAATCGGGAATCGGAGACACGCTAGACATAAGGTTCTTAGGCAACAATGACGCGCTTCACCTAAGGTTTCAAGGTAAGACAGGCCGACGGGCTCGAAGGTTCGGAACCAAAACCCAGTACGCCACCGTAGGTCCTGTCGGACCGCTTCGCTCGTCCGTGGCCGGCCAGTGGCCGCTGTTGCGGCGTCGTTTCGCGCCATAGACTCAGGCTTCCCTTTTCCGCCCTTCTGCCAATGCTCAGCGTCCGCAACCTCGTGAAGGTCTATCCCGGCCCGGTCACCGCACTCCAGGGTGTCTCGCTCGACATCGGCACCGGCATGTTCGGGCTGCTCGGTCCCAACGGCGCCGGGAAGTCCACCTTCATGCGTATTCTCGCCGGCGTCCTCGAGCCGACGTCGGGATCGGTCTCACTCGACGGTCGCGATGTGCTCGCTGAGCCCGAGGCACTGTGGTCCGTGCTGGGATATCTGCCACAGGATTTCGGGTTCTTTCCCCACCTCACCGGCCAGGCGATGCTCGAGTACCTCCTCGAGCTCAAGGGCGTAGCGAGCGGAAAGGAGACGCGGAAACTGGCAGCGTCGCTGCTCGAGCGCGTGAACCTCGCCTACGCGGCGAAGCGAAAGGTCAAGGAGTACTCCGGCGGAATGCGTCAGCGGCTCGGCATAGCTCAGGCGGTCGCCGGCGATCCGCGGCTCATCATCGTCGATGAGCCGACGGCAGGGCTCGATCCCGAAGAGCGCCACCGGTTCTACCGGATCCTGGCGGAACTTGCCGAACATCGGACCGTGCTCCTCTCGACGCACATCGTCGAGGACGTGGCGGTCCTCTGTCCACGGTTCGCGGTGATCCGCAACGGGCAGGTGGTCGCCGAAACGTCACCCACCGAGGCGCGACGGATGCTCGCCGGGTCGATCTTCGAGGGCGCGGTCGCGACCGGCGACCTCGCGGCGCTGCAGGCCGCGAAGCGTGTCACGCAGGCGGTGCTCGTCGAAGGACGAAACCGCGTGCGCATCCACGAGCCGAGCCGCGAGGCCCCGTCGGGGTTCGAGCCAGCGATCCCGACGCTCGAGGACGCGTACTTCGTGCTGATGCACGGCAGGCCTAACGCTACGAACGGAACCGGCCCCACCGTGCCCAGCGATGCCCGTGTACCCGGCGTCACCCCGGCGGTGCCGGACAGAGAGGTCGTGCGATGAGCGCGCGCCGCCTCTGGCTCGTCGCGCGACACGAGCTGGCGTTCAACGCCCGGCGTCCGATGTTCTACATCTGTCTCACCGTTGCGGGCCTGATCATCTGGGGGCTGTCGAGCGGCAACGTCTCGATCATCATCGCGTCCGGTGATGCGACCGTCGGCGGCAAGAAGGCGTTCATCACGTCGGAGTTCGCCGCCGCACAGATCCTGGCCGTCACCGTCGCCACGCTGATGTCGTTCTTCGTCGCCGCGGCCGCGGGGATGAGCGTGATTCGCGATGGCGAGCTTCGCGTCGGCGAGCTGCTGCACGCCACGCCACTCACGCCGGCCGAGTATGTCGCCGGAAAGTTCGCCGCCACCATCGCGACGATCCTGGGGCTCCTCGCCGCGGTGATCGCGCTCATGCTGCTGTTCTTTCACGCGATCCCTAACGCGGAGATGGCGGACACGCGTGGGCCCCTGGTACTCACGAACTATCTCCGACCAGCTGCCGTCATCGCGTTGCCGATGCTCGTGTTCGTCTCGGGCACGGCGTTCGCGCTCGGCGCCTGGACACGCCGGGCGATTCTCGTGTTCGTGCTCCCGATCGTGCTCGTTCTCGCCGGGTTCTTCTTCCTCTGGAGCTGGACGCCGAGTTGGCTCGACCTCCGGATCAACCGGCTGTTGATGATGATCGATCCCAGCGGAGTACGCTGGCTGGGCGAGACTTACCTCAAGGTCGACCGTGGCGCGGACTACTACAACACGCAGCGCATCGGGTTCGACGTCCCGTTTCTCCTGAGTCGCCTGGCACTCGTGGTGGTGGGAGTTGGTTCCGTGGTAATTGCCGGCGCGCGCTTCGCGGCGACGCTGCGGCAGTCAGGGAAGGTGAAGGCCGGCAAAGGCGCGGAACTGGACACCGCCGCAGCCAAGGCTCCGGACGGGGCGCCGGCGGCCACGCTGACGCTCGGTGAGCTGGCGATGCACTCGTCGGCGGCCGGGTTCTGGCACACGATGTGGCAGGTCGCCCGATCGGAAATGCGTGAGCTCAAGAGCCAACCCGGTCTCTATCTGTTCGTGCCGATCATCGTGTTCCAGATCATCGTCAACTCGCTTTCCGCGTTAGGTGCCTTCGACACACCGCTCCTGCTCACGTCGGGCACGCTCGCGGTGAACCAGATGCAGTTCATGACGACGCTGCTGAGCCTCCTGCTGGTCTTCTACGCGGTGGAGAGCCTGGAGCGGGAGCGCTCCACTGGCTTCAGCGCGATCTCCAACGCTCTGCCGATTCGCACCTCGGCTTTGATCACCGGCAAAGCGATCGCGTTGTGCGCGATCGGCGTCATCGTCGGCGCTGCGTGCCTGCTGGCGTGCCTGATCGCACTGCTCGTGCAGCGTCGCGTTGGATTCGAGGCGTTTCCGTTCGTCCTCATCTGGGGCGGTCTCGTCGCTCCGACATTCCTCGCCTGGGCCGCGTTCGTCTTCGCCGCGTACTCGGTGACGCGCAACCGGTTCTCGGCCTACGGGATCTCGCTCGCCGCATTTGGCTACACGGCGTATCTCGCCCTCACGGACAAGCTGAATTGGCTCGGCAACTGGCCGCTGTGGAACTCGGTGCGCTGGAGTGACATGAGCACGCTCCAGTTCGACCGGCCGGCCCTCGTACTGAGCCGAGTGTTCGTGTTGGGGCTTGGCGCATTCTTCCTGTGGATCGCGATTCGTCATTACCCGAGGCAGGATCGGGATGCGATTCGCATCATGCATCGCCTGCGGCCGTCGGCCCTGCGGACATCGCTCCTTCGCGCCGCGCCAGCGCTTCTCGTGCCCGTCATTGCCGGCGGGATGCTTTGGCGCCAGATCGAGAAGGGCCCCGATGGCGGGCCGATGGAGAAGAAAGCGCGCGACTACTGGAAGAAGAACCTCGCCACGTGGAAGGACGCCCCGTTGCCGGCGCTCGCCAGCGTGGACATGGACCTCGGTCTCGAGCCTAACGCCCGATCGTGGACGGTGACGGGCACGTACGTCCTGGTCAACAAGCACGACCAGAAGCTGGACAAGGTCCCGGTCACCGTCTCACCGACATGGCACGATCTCACGTGGACGATGAACGGCGCGCGCTACTCACCCGATACGGCCTCACTACTCTACGTCTTCACACCTCCGCGCGCGCTCGAGCCGGGTGATACGCTGCGCATCGGCTTCAGTTACACGGGAAAGGAAACCGGCGCCACAAAAAATGGCGGCGGTGCGGGAGAATTCGTCGTGCCATCGGGCGTGGTGATGACGAGCTTCTCGCCACGGTACTTCCCCACGGTGGGCTATGTCGAGGAGATCGGACGCAAGGAGGGGAAGAACGACTACGAGCCGCGCCAGTACCCGGATGATTTCTACGAGGGAGTGACGGAGCCCGCGTTCGGCAGCTTGCTCCCGACCATGACGCGGATCCGCATCACGACATCGCCCGACTTCATCGCGAACTCGGTGGGCGAGAAGATCTCCGACTCGACGTCGAACGGACGGCGCACGGTGGTGTGGAAAAGCGACCACCCGGTCATGGCGTTCAACGTCGTAGCCGGGCGCTGGCAGGTGAAGCGGGGCAACGGCACGGCGCTGTATTACGACCGGGACCATACCTACAACGTGAAGGAGATGAGCGAGGCGCTCGACGCCGCGCGCAAGTATTACAGCGAATGGTTCGGCGCATTTCCATGGAAGGAGCTCAAGATCAGTGAGTTCCCGGCGCTCGCGACCTACGCGCAGGGTTTCCCGACGAACATCACGTTCTCGGAGGGGATCGGGTTTTTGACGAAGAGCGACCCGAAGACGAACCTCGCGTTCCTCGTGACGGCGCACGAGTCGGCGCATCAGTGGTGGGGCAACATGCTTCAGCCGGGGAAGGGGCCGAGCGGCGACATCCTCAGTGAGGGGATGGCGCACTTCTCTACGGAGCTCCTCATCGACCAGGTGAAGGGCGAGCGTGATGCGTTGGAGTTCCGGAAGCGCATCGAGTCGCGCTACGGCGATCGCCGCCGGGCCGACGCGGAGCGCAAGCTCCTTCGCCTCGACGGGTCGAAGGAAGGGGACGAGACGGTCACGTACGACAAGAGCGGCTGGGTGTTCTGGATGCTCATGCAGCGGATGGGGCGGGAGGCGACGCTGCGCGGGATGAAGGATCTCATCGCCGCGTACAGTGGCAACCCGGACCATCCGGTGTTGCACGACTTCGTGGTGCACATGCGGCGTTATGCGCCCGACACGGCGTCGTACGATGATTTCGTGAAACAGTGGTTCGACACTGTGGTCGTCCCCGAGTACCGCGTGCACGACGCGAAGACCGTGGCGGCGCCCGGCGGAGGGTGGATCACCACGGCCGTGGTGGAAAACGTCGGCACCGGGCGCATGCCCATTGAGGTGGCGGCGGTTCAGGGTGAGCGATTCCCGTCGGACTCGACGAACAAAGCCAAAACCGCGCAGCCGTATCAGGCCATGCTGGACTCTCTGACGTTAGGCAGCAAGGAGAAGGGCAGCGTGTCGATCCGGACGTCGTTCAAGCCGGAGCGCGTCGTGGTGGATCCAAACGTCCGCGTGTTACAGCTCAGGCGGCAGTCGGCGGAGGCCAAGCTCTAGGTTTGGTTGCGCTTGGCGTTCGAGATCAATCGCACCGCCGCGCTTGACGGCACCTATCGCGACCAGGACACTGCTCGCGATGCCGACCGACGATGCGACGTCAAGGCTGCGGCTGCGCGTCCGCGCGCTCGAGCGCGCGTCGGCCCTCAGGAGTGAGAACCACGTCCGTGATCTCCGCGTATTGGGCTTCGCCATGAAGCTCAGCGATCGGGGTCGCGCACTGCAACAGGCCGCGGCGGTGCAGAGCAAGGATGTGCTCGACCGTCGCATCGAACTCCGCCCTCGCCTCAGGATCGCGACCGGCGGGCCGCCACGTCGTGTCGCCACTCGCGACCTGCCGAAGCACCGCGATCTGCGCGTTGTCCCACTCCATCTCGGCCGTCGGCGCTCCGCCGTCGGCGAGCGTGGGCATTCGGTCCCACGAGATTTCCGGCTCGCGGTCCATCAGGCCGAGCAGATCGGTCCACACGCGAAGCCGCACCTCGCCAGTGCCGCCCAGCCGCATGTCGTCGACTTCCGCGCGGTAATCGACCGCCCAATCGTTGTTGCGAAACGGCGTTGCGCGGAAACGAGGCCGCATGCTGACGTATACGGGTCGCAACCGCCGAACGCGATAGTTGTGCTGCGCCAGCCATTGCTCCGCGATCTCCCGAGCGCGACGTCGGCGCCACAACTCCAAGGCAACGAGTATTCCGACCAGGATCGCGACGCCAAGCCACATCGATGGGCCACTCATGCGGTCATGATTGCGTAAGCGTCCTGGAGTGTCTAGCCCCGAAACCCGAGCCGCATCGAGCGCGTACATAGTCTCTCTCCTTGACATTCTACAGGAGCAGATGGCATCTCTCTTGTAGACATTCTACAGGGCATGCCGGGCCGCCGCGGTGCACATTGGCTGGCGGTGGAGGGACCATGGTTTGGGTTCAACGCATCGTGCTGCGCCTCCGGGCGCTCGTGTTTCGAAGCCGCATGGCTCGCGATTTCGACGACGAGCTCCGCTTTCACGTCGAGCGACAAACGGCCGAGAACATCGCGCGCGGCATGAGTGAGGAGAGTGCCCGCACGGCGGCGTTGCGCGCCTTTGGCGGCGTGCAGCGGTACAAGGAAGAGATCGGTGATGCGCACGGATTCCATCTTTTCGACCAGCTCCGGCAGGATCTCAGCTATGCGGCGCGTGCCGCACGACGCGCCCCGGGCTTCACCGTCATCGTCGTCCTGACGCTTGCGTTGGGTGTCGGCGCGACCACCGCGATCTTCAGCGTGGTGCGGGGCGTCCTGCTCCGCGAGCTGCCGTTCGGATCGCCGGAGCGACTCGTCAGGCTGTGGCTCGCCAACCCTGCTCGCAACGAGGCGAGAAGCCCGATCTCGATTCCGGACCTCGAGGACTGGCGGCGGCTTGGCCGCTCCTTCGACCACGTATCGGCCTATAGCACGCTTCCCACCGGTCTCGCGCTGGTGGATGGCGGCGAGCCACTGCGGCTCAAGACCGCGTACGTCGCGGCCGATTTCTTCGCAACGTTAGGCGTGAGCGCGCTCGTGGGCAGGACCCTGCTGCCGAGCGAGCACGTCGACGGGCGCGATCGCGTGGTGGTGCTCTCGCATCGGTTCTGGAGCGGTCGGTACGGGTCGGCGCGCGACATCATCGGTCGCACGCTCCGACTGAACGATGAGCCGTACTCGGTCGTCGGCGTCATGCCCGCGGCATTCCGGTTTCCGGATCGCGATACGGACGTCTGGGTTCCGATATCGGTCGTGCCGGCGAGCGGAATTCCGCGGACGCGTTCGGTGCGCTGGCTCGAGCCGATCGCGCGCCTGGCACCTGGCGTGACCGCGGCGCGAGCGCAGTCGGACCTCTCCGTCATGACGGAGCGTCTCGCGTCCGAATACGGCGACACGAATGCGGGCTGGACCCGAGCGACGCTCGTCCCGCTGCGCGACGCGATCCTCGGCAGCTCACGTTCGCGCGTCTGGATCCTGTTCGGGGCGGTGGTGCTCACGCTCGTGCTCGCGTGCGTGAACGTGGCGAACCTCGTGCTCGCGCGAGCGTCGAGACGATCGCGGGAGCTCGCGGTGCGTACCGCGTTAGGTGCTGGACGGGCCCGGCTGGCCCGGCAGCTGTTCACCGAGAGCGTCGCGCTATCCCTCACCGGTGGGGCCTTCGGCGTCGTGCTCGCGATGTGGGGCGTTCGCGCGCTGGTGACACTCATCGCGCCGTGGCTCCCTGCCGTCGGCGATATCCGGGTGGACGGAACGGTATTGGTGTTCGCGCTGAGTGTGTCTGCCATCACCGGACTGGCCTTCGGATTGATCCCCGTCATGGGGGATCGGGGCAACGTCGCCGGCACGCTGCGCGAGAGTGGCCGCGGTAATACGGGAGCCGCCGGGGCGCACGCGCTCCGGCGGGCGCTCGTCGCGCTGGAAGTCGGCCTCGCGATGATGCTGGTCGTGGGGGCCGGTCTGCTCGTGAAGAGCTTTTCGCGACTGAGCAACGTCTCGCTGGGCTTCGACGCGGACCGGACGCTCTACCTCCGCGTCACGATTGCCGCGTCGCGTTATGCAAGGCCGTCGGAATACCTGCCGGTGGCCGATCGCATGCTCGCACGAGTGCGCGAAGTCCCCGGAATCACGGCCGCCGCGCTGGCCAAAGACGGGCCCATGCGCGCGGGAGGCGAGCCAAGCTCGTTTGTGATCCCCGCGCAGACGGCGAGCGCCTCGTCCGCCGAGCCGCGTGCGAACTTCCTGCCCTCGTCGGACGGGATCGTTCGGGCACTGGGACTTCGCCTGATCGCCGGGCGTGACCTCATCGAACAGGATGGCGACTCGGGAGCCATCGGCGTGGTCGTGACCGCCGGGCTCGCGCGCAAGCACTGGCCCGAACGGTCGCCTGTCGGGGAAGAGATCGAGTATCAGGGGCGTCGGATGCGCGTCGTCGGCGTGGCGGGTGACGCGCGCTACACGAGCGTGCAGGGCGACCCGACTCCGATGATCTACGTGCCTAACAGCATCGTGACGCGCCGAATATTCACGGTCATTGCGAGGACCGCTGGCGACCCGGCACTGTTGCTGCCGGCCGTTCGGGAGGCGATCCGTGCGGTCGAGCGTGACCAGCCGATCACGGAGATGGGCACGGTGCGCGAAGCCGTGGGTGATGCCGTCGCGGCGCCACGTGTGCTCACCCTGCTGGTTGGCGCGTTCGGCGTCGTGGCCTTGCTGCTCGCCGCGATCGGCGTCTATGGCGTCGTTGCGTACGTCGTCGGCCAGCGGATGAACGAGATCGGCATTCGAATCGCCCTCGGAGCGAAGTCGGCCGATATCGTTCAATGGACGCTCAAGACCGGTCTGACGCCGGCACTCGTTGGGCTCGCCGCTGGTACCGTGGGTGCGCTGGCACTATCACGCTGGTTAGGCGCGCAGCTGTACGAGGTGAGCCCGAAGGATCCGGTTGTGTTCGGGGGCGTGGGAGTCGTGCTGGTGATCGTCGCGATCCTCGCGTCGGGCGTTCCGGCTCGGCGTGCGGCGCGGGTCGATCCGGCCATTGCGCTCAGATCCGAATAGCACGACTCGGGCGCGGTTCCGGTAGAAAACTCATGGCGGACCGGAGCTGAAGGGCCGGCCCCACAGACGAAGGGGTGGACGGATCTATCGGATCGGGGCGGATCACTCGGATTCGCTCCGGCGCCCGTGCAGGCTCCTCCCTCCACGAGCCGTGATTCTCAATGAACGACCTCGGGAAGCCAGCGCGCCGCGGCGCCGTCTCCAAAGAAAACAGGATTGTTGACAAGGTCGCGGGAGGCCTGAGTGCCCGCGGAGCGATCCGCGGCATCCGTTGAATCCGAATAATCCGTACTCCCTTCGTCTGAGATGCCGAAGGACCGAGCCGAGCCGGCGTCCCGTTAGGCGGCGGTCAGCAGCGTTCTGCCTCTGCCCTTGGTTTGGAGATGTGTCGGCTTGGGATTGGGGGTCGCGGTGACGGCAGGGGAGCGGCCAAATTCCAGCTCAGGCCTTCCAAACTCACCGCCTCCCCGGACGTCACGCATGCGCTGTCGAATCCCCCTTGTTGTAGGTCTTGCGGCCTGCTTCCCGTTCGCCTGGCAACAGGCGAAAGCCCAGTCGAAAACGACTCGGCCGCCTGACAGGCGAGAACGAGAGCGAGAGGAAGAGCGGGAGCGCCAGGGGAGGCGCCCGGTCATGTCCGCGCGGTCAGAGCCGGACGAGCCAGAGGAAATGGAGGACCTCACGCGCGAGCTCTGGAAATTCGCCCGAGGGAAGGGCTACGACCGAGCCGTGCGCCGAGCGAACGCGTCGGCAGCGAGATTTGCGGCGCAGACTCCCCAGCTGCGACTCCCGACTGGCTGGGTCCTGGCGCCCGCCGGCGCTCAGGTCGAGCTCGGGCGGCTGCCGTATGAGGCCGTTTCGTTCGGCGGCCGAGTGGTCGTGCTCAACAATGGGTACTACCCGCAAGGGCTGGAAGACCCGGAGATATCGATCGTCGATATCGCGCGGCCGAGCGTCACGCGGACGCTTCGCGTCTCGTCACTGTATCCGAGCGCTGCCCCGTCGCCTAACGGCAACCTCTACGTCAGCGGTGGGTCGAGCGACAGCGTTTTCCAGATCGATCGGCAGTTCCAGGTCACTCGCTCGTTCGACGTCGGCGCGTATGTCGGGCCGGTGGCTGCCATCGACGCCGAGCGTATTGCCGTCGCGCTCCTGACCACACCGGATAGCGTGGGGGCCTCGGGACCAGGGAAGCTCGCGATCCTCAACGTGACGTCGGGACGTATTGAGTCCACGGTGTATGCAGGCTTCTTCCCGTCGTCCATGCGACTGGTTGGCAGAACGCTCTACCTGGCGCTCGTTGGTGAACACAAGCTGCTCGCGTACGATCTCTCCGGCGGTCAGCCACGGCTGCGCCGCACGATCGCGACCGGACGTGCGCCACAAAATCTCTGCGCCGACGACGCGCACGTGTATGTCGTGAACTCCGGCTCGGACGACGTGTCGGCCGTGTCACTCACGTCCGACTCCGTCGTCGCCACCTACCGCGTCAAGTTCCCCGGACCGCAGGGCGCGACTGCGAGATACGGCGGTGCACCGACATCGTGCGCGGTGTCGAAGGGCAAGCTGTACGTCACCGCCGCGAACCTCAACGCGGTCGCCGTCTTCGATGTGGGGTCTGCGGCCGCCGGCACCGGTGCGGAGCCCATTGGCTTTTTCCCGACGGCCTGGTATCCGACCAAAGTCCTCGCCGACAGCGGCCGGCTTGTGGTGCTAAGCGCGAAGGGCATCCGGGCGCGGCGGCCCAATCCTCAAGGGCCGCAAGCGATCGCCGACACGCGTACGAGTGGGCCGGACTACGTTCTGACGCTGCTTCGCGGGTCCCTCGCCGTGCTGCCGGATACGGTCATACCCGGGCGGCTCGCCGCGTGGACGGAGCAGGTCGCGCAAGGCACGCCGCTCTACAGCGCGAGCGACGGGCTGCGCCTTCCCATTCGCCACGTGTTCTACATCGTGCGCGAGAATCGCTCGTGGGATCAGGTGATGGGCGACCTCGGGCGGGGGGAAGCGGATTCGAGCCTAACGCTGTTCGGTGAGCGTGTCACGCCGGTGGCGCATCAGATCGCGCGGGAGTTCGTCACGCTCGACCACTTCTACGCGGACGGCGAGATCAGCGTCCTCGGGCACAGCTTCACCACGAGTGGATACGCGAGCCCCTTTCTCGAGTGGCTCGGGAACACGACGTACGCCGCGCGCTACCGCGGATATCCATTCGGCACCGTGCCGGGCGCCTACTCGCCGATGTACATCTGGGACGCGCTCGAGGCGAAGAACGTGAGCTATCGCATCTACGGCGAGCCCTACTACCTCTTCACGCGCATGTACCGGCTGATCACTGAGCGTTTCGGTGCCGAGCACGCGCTCGCGAAGCGGTTCTACGCGCACTCGATGGCCCTCGCGGACTCCATCGACCGAGGCTCGCGGACGACGACGCTGTCGAAGCCGTTTATGGGGCGGGGAACCAACCGTGCCGATGCGCTCAAGCTCCTGGCCGACCCGAAGTTCTCGGCGGGCCTGTCGGCGTTGTTCACTGGTGACAACAGCCTCACTCGCGCGATCGGCTCGGACGCGACGTTCAAGACCGGCGTCGCCGACTTCATCACGCATTACACGCTCGGCTATCCGACGTGGAACCTCGCGTTCTCGGACCTCGACCGGGCAGCGATCTGGCGGCGCGACTTCGAGGCGATGATTCGGGAGAATCGTGTGCCCGCGTTCTCGTACCTCTGGCTGCCTAACGATCACACCGCGGGCGTGAGCCCGGGCTTTCTCAACCCGTATCAGCTCGTCGCGCAGAACGACGCGGCGCTGGGCCAGATCGTCCAGACGATCTCGAGCAGCCCGATCTGGAACGAGAGTCTCATCATCGTGATGGAGGACGACGCCCAGAACGGGCCCGATCACGTCGACGCGACGCGCGAGGTGGCGCTGCTGATTGGTCCGTCCGTGAAGCGTGGCGTCGTGGTGTCAGATCGGTTCGATCAGCTGAGCGCACTTCGCACTGTGGAGTTGATCCTCGGCATTGACCCCATGAACCTCGGGGACGCAGTGGCGGCGCCGATGTTCAGCGCGTTCACCACCACGCCTGACGCGAAGCCGTTCACGCCCGTAGCGCCGTCGACGTACCTCGTGCCGGAGGACAAGGCGAGACTTGATTCACTGTCGGCGCGGAGACCTTAGGCTTTCGACGCCGCGTAGAACTTCGCTGCGTGGCAAGCCTTTTCACGGAACACCGATGAAGCGGATGAAGCGAAAACGGCCGGATCCGAACACCGAAGTCAGTCGTCACTTCAGCGTGTCGAGCACGGCCTTCCGCTCCAACCACGTCACACCCTCGGTCATCCACTTCGGCGCCGGCTCGCCCTTGAGCCAGTGGCCGAACCACTGGTTGATTCGGCGGTGGTAGTCGATCTGGTTCTCCTTCTTGCGAAGCCCGTGGTCCTCACCGGGATACACGAGCATCACGAAGTCATCGCGGCCGGCGCGGCGAGCGAAGTTGTAGAACTCGACGCCCTGATGCCAATCGACCGTCCCGTCCGCGTCGCCGAATTCCATCAACATCGGCGTCTTCAGCTCGTTCACCTTCGCCGCGGGCGAATTGCGGACGTACGCTTCCATATCCTCCCAGAAGGGAACGTCCATGCGCGCCTGGCCCGTCTCCCAGTGGTCGAACTCGGCGATGCCCGGCGTCCAGTGGATCGCGCCGGCGAAGCTGAGGAAATTCGTGATCGGCGCACCGGCAACCGCCGCGGCGAACATGTTCGTGCGCGTCGGGACGAACGTCGCCTCGTAGCCACCCCACGAGTGTCCTACGAGACCGACCTTGGTCGAGTCGACGATTCCACGTGACGTGACACTCCGAACCGCCGCCTGCAGGGCCTCGAGCACGGAGATGCCCGGGTCGCGACCACGGAACACGATGTCGGGCTTGAGCACGAAATACCCGTTCTGACTCCACACCGTCGCGTCGTAATAGCTGCGCTCCGTGGGCACGTAGAACAGATGGAGCGACTGCGACAGCATTTCGTACGGGTTCACGATCATCGGGTACTTCTTCGACGCGTCGTAGTTGGCCGGATAAATCAGCACACCCTGCAGGTCACGTCCGGCGACCGTCCGATAGCTGACGAGCTCCGCGCGCCCCCAGGCGTAGTCCTTCTGGAAGGGATTCGTGGTGGAGACCTGCCGAGCGCTGCGGAGGTCGCCGGGCCCGACGAACCAGTCCGGCGAGTCGTCGTAGCGTTCGCGCGTGTACGCGAACGTCTCCGTGGAATCGGCCCGCGCAAGACGATTGACGGCGGCGTCGTCGAACACCAGTCGCTCGACGGTGCCCGATCGTACGCGAGCGTACCCACTCTGCTTCGTGCGCTTGCCGAACAGCGACACGTACATGTTGGCGAGGTCGATGCCGTCTTCGTCGCGGCGCGACGTGCGGACGTAACGCGCGACGATCCGGTCGCTGGCGCCACTCGTTAGGCGTCGCCCACCCGAGCCATCCGGATTCAGGCTCCAGAGATCGTACTCATCGGCCACGATGACCGCGCGGTCATCCTTCGCCCAGCCCTGAAAATCCGCCGGCGGCTTCATGTCGCCGGGATAGTCGTAATCGTGATCGCTGAAGTCCGCCTGCAGCTTGCCCGTCAGGTTCGTTCTCGCGCCCGTGGCCACATCCATCGCCCAGTAATCCTTGCCATCGTACCAGGCCACCTTCCGGCCGGTTGCGCTCGGGCCGTAGAAGAAGCGCACCTTCTCGAGCGCCTTGCGTCGGTCACCGCTCTTCAGGTCGACGATGTAGACGTCGCTGTAGGGCCGCCCGAACTTCGCGCCGAACGGGTACGGCTTTCGGTCAGTCTCCGTCGCGAAGCGGTCACCGCGGAGCACGCGGGCGGTCTCGAGGAGATCCGTGCCGATCTGCACCACGTGGCCGTCGCCGAGGTGCCAGGCGGTGAGCAGCGTGCGCTGCAGATCCTGTTGCTCCTGAACCTTCTGCATCGGGATGATACGAACGTCCTTCGCGTGCCACACCTGAACGTCGGACGGTTTGTCGTCGGTCTTCGCGCGGCTAGAGTCGCCCCGAACTTGCGCAGCGCCGTCGCTACTGTCGTTGCCTGACGCGGCGACCGTGGAGTCGGCGGCTCGTGCGCGGTCGCGGGGGCGCAGGCCCACGTACACGATCGATCCGTCCTTCGCCCACTCCGGACGCCGATGTTCGGCGATGCGCATAGCCGCAGGAAACCCGCGCGCCTTCGCGGGATCGAGCTCACGACGCTCGGGCGTTGCTCCGCTCACGCGGGTCCACGCGATCGCCACGTGCGCCGTGTCGCGAAACTCCTTCTCCACACGGGACCGAAGCACGGCGAGATCCTCGCCCTTCTCGCGCCACGCAAGCATGCGGTAGAGGGATGGTGAGGAATCGAGGACACGCGTCGTTCCGGTGTTCGCGTCGTACAGCTGCACCCCATTGCCCGAGCCGCCCTCGGTCTCGACGGCGAAGGCCAGCAGCGCGCGCGCGTCCGACCAGGCGAATTCCGTGACGTTGCCGAACGTGATCTTCGTTCCGTGCTCGAGATCCTGCACGATGAGGTCGGCGGGTCGTTTTCCCTCCGCAGGGTAGCGACGCATCGCGAGGAACCGGCCATCGCCGCTGAATCGGAACTGCGTAACGTCCTTCACGACCTCACTCGCGCCGGTCGCGAGATTTCGGAACCCGACCGAGTTATGAATCGGCTTCTTGTCCTTGGTGAGTCGGTCGCGCTCCGCCGGCGGGAGGCCTATGGCGTACGCAATCCACTTCGAGTCGCCGGTGAAGGCCGGTGCTGACCCGTAGCGGACGGCTGCCGTGCTGTCACGCGCTGCGCCGCCGATCCGGAGCTCGTTTTCTTCGTCGACGCGGTTGACGATGTACGCGAGCCAATGCCCGTTAGGCGCCAGCGTTCCGGGGCCAAGGGATTCCCACTTGCCGTAGTCGGCGGGGCGGACGGTGGGGCGTGCCTGAGCGCTGCCCAGCGATGGGATGAGCGCGAGGATCGCGACGGATCGAATGAGCGGCCGATGCATAGGACGGACCGATGGCGGGTGTGAGCCGGAGGCTCGAAGAAGAGCCTCCAGAACTTGGTCCGTGGTCGCCGGCCATTCAAGCGTATAGGTCATTCCGAGCGAAGCGAGGAATCGCGATCATGCCGATAGAGGGACGATCCCTCTTTCGGGACGACTGCGATCCCTCGCCTGACGGCTCGGGATGACTATCTCAGGCGCGGTTCGGTTTTCCGCGGCGCCTTCTCGCACTCCGGCCAGGTCGTGGAACCGAAACCACGTCCGCCGCCGCCACTCGCCGCCTGGGCCGCGAGATCTACCCGATCGAGCGGGATGCGGGTCGGGTCCTCGGACGCGAGATACGCGAGCATTGCCGTGAGCGTGGCGTTGTACGTGAGGTCATCGAAGACGACCTTGTCGTACGTGTCGCGCTCGGTGTGCCAGGTGACCGTGCCGTAATCCCACGGTGTGGCCCCGAGTCCGAACGCCGGAAGACCGGCGCAGCCGAACGAGAAGTCGTCGCTCCCCCCGCCCGCCGGTCTTCCCGACGACACCGGGTTCCCGCCGTTGATCTGCGCCCTGAACTCTTTGGGAATCTTGCCTAACCAGTCGTTGATGTGCTCCGGAGAGTGCACGAGCCCACCGCCATTGATGCTGCGGATTCGCCCGGTGCCGTTGTCCTGGTTGAAGAGCGCCTGAAGGCCTTTCGCGACCTCCGGGTGATCTTCCGTGAAGGCCTTCGAGCCGACTTCGCCTTCTTCCTCGCCGCTCCAGTGCCCCACGAGGATCGTGCGCTTCGGCTTCGGGTACGCCTCTCGCAGGATCCGCATGGCCTCGAGCATGGTGAGCGTGCCGGTGCCGTTGTCCGTCGCGCCCGACGAGCCGTCCCATGAGTCGAAGTGGGCGGACAGCATCACGTACTCGTCCGGATGCTCGGTGCCCTTGATGCTACCGACGACGTTGTACACCGGCTGTTCGCCGAGGAGCTTGCCGTCGAGGTTGACCGTGAGCTTGGGCTTGTCGCCTGATTCGGTGAGACGGAAGACGAGCCCGTAGTCCTCGCAATCAAGTGCGATCGCCGGCGTCTTCACGTTATAGGTCTCGAAGATCTCCATCGCGCCCCAGCCGGTGTTGAGCGCTCCGCCAAACCCGAACCCGCGGGCCGGAGCGTTGGGGTTCTGCATCTGTTCGACGACCTGCTGCGGTGTGCGCCCGCCACCCATGGTCCACTGGAGCTTGGGGCGCGACGTGATGATGCCGGCAGCACCTCCCTCCTCGAGCCGAACGCCGAGCTCTCCACCGCCTAACGCGGCGAAGTACCCGGTGCCGCGCACCCCGGCGCTCGCACCGCTCACGGACGGGTTGTTCGGGTTCATACGCGCGGGCGCCCACTCACGCTGTGTGGCGACCATGAGCGAGTCCATGCGGGCCTTCGACTCCGGCGTGGCGTTGGCGGCCCAGTCGTCCTGCGGCCGGCAGGTCGGCAACGCGGCAGAGATCATCACGAGCTTACCCTTGGCCTTCGGCAGCCACGCGACGAACTCGGTCGAGTCCTTGAAGCGCGGGAGGATGATGGTCTCGAGCGTCACGTCCTTTCCGCCGGTACCAGGGCTGTACCCAACCATCTGACCCTGAAGCGTCCGCTGCCGCGGCGAAACCAAATCGATGTGCGAGTGGCCCCGTTCCCACCCGCGCCACGTGCCGTAGCGCTCCTCCTTCGCGTCCACACCCCACGACTTGTACGTCGCCACGAGCCAGTCCTCGGCTCGCTTCAGATTCGGTGTTCCCATGAGCCGCGGCCCAAGGGAGTCGAACAGGACGTGGGCCTCCGTCTGGAGGTGAGAGCTGTCCATGCCGACGGAATAGATCCGTTTGATGACGGGATCGTCCGTTGGGAAGGTCTGAGCGGCGAGCGGCGACGCCGCGCCGAGGATCAGGATCGGGAGGACTCGAAGTGAAATACGAGGCATTGAGTGTCGCGGGATGAGAAATTCTTGGGCTCCATCGTACCTTCAGGTGTACGCCCAAGTCCACGCGTTCGTTCTCTGCGGCCCGGGCAGGCATCCAGAACCCAGGGGTCGACCGCATGAGCGACATGAGCAGCATACTGGGCATCCATCCACGCTGCCCAGGACTCCTCGCGCAACGAGCTGATTGAAGGGGAACGACTCTTCGGGATAGTAGCATCCCGAGCGGCCGTTCCCCTTTTTCATTCCCGCTCGTTGTGAGAGGGAGCATCCCGGTAGAGCGGGATGCAAGGTATACTGCTCATGCCGCTCATGCGGTCGACCCCTCCGTTCTGGATGCCAGCGTTGCACGGCAGATCCTCCCGACAGAGCACTGTATCGGGAGGATCGCGATCCCTCGCCTGTCGGCTCGGGATGACTACCGGTCGTTTCCGGTGAGGCGCGTTAGGCTGTACGCGGTGGCTTGCTCTAGTCCAGCCGTAGCGCCCGCACCGGATCCATGACGGCCGCTTTCCACGCGGGAAGCAGACTCGCCGCCACCGACACGATCGCCAGCACGAGTGGCCCGAACACGAACGTCAGCGGGTCGCGGGAATCGACCGCATACAGCAGCGACGCCATGAGACGCGTGACGGCAAAGGCGGCCACCACGCCTAGCCCGACGCCCACCAACGCCAGCGTTAGGCCCTGACGCACCACCAGGCCGATGACGTCGCTCACCGTGGCTCCGACCGCGATGCGAATCCCGATCTCGCGCGTGCGGTGGCTGACACTGTACGACACCAGCCCGTAGAGACCGACCATCGCGAGCGTGAGCGCGAGCAACGCGAAGGAACCGCCGAACATCGCGCCGAGTCGGATGGCAAACATCGCGCGGCCATTCCTGAGATGGTCCGTCATGCTGCGGACCTCGAACAACGGCACATTGGGATCGAGATCTCGCGCGACCCTGCGAACAGCGGGGACGAGCGCTTCGGGCGACCCACTCGTGACGACCTCCAGGAACGGACTCATGTTCCGGTGCTGCGCACGGGCCGTCCAGAAGAACTTCCGCGGCGACTCGCTGAGCATCATGTACGTGGCATTCCGGGCAATACCGACTACGCGAAGCTCCTCCTTCTCGCTCGGTAAGCGGATGACCTTTCCGATCGGGTCCTCGTTCGGCCAGAGCTCCCGCGCCATCACCTCGTTGACGACCGCCACGTGCGGCGATGTTGCGTCATCGCTTTCGGCGAACTCGCGTCCACGAAGAATCGAAGGTCCGGCGGTCGCGAAGTACTGTGGGGAAACGCTGTTCTCGAAGACGAGCTCTCCGCCGGGATTGTCGCGCTGCAGGCTCTCCGTCAGAATGCGCTGCGCATTGTTGTTGTACCCGAGCGGAACGCGTGATGCGAGGGCTGCCCGCTCCACGCCTGGCAACGCTCGCACGCGGATCAACAGCTCTCGCTCGAACGCACGCGCGCGTGTGGTGTCGTAGCCGCTGAGGCTCAGGTCGAACTGGGCCATGAGCAGCTTATCGGTCCTGAACCCGAGGTCCATCTTCTGTGCAGCCTGCATACTTCTGGCAAACAGGCCAGCAGCGATCACGACGATCGCTGAGACTGCGATCTGCCCGACGACGATGATCGCTCGCAGTCGCTGCTGCGCACGATCCGTCGCCGATCGGCCACCGGCCACGAGCGCCGTTTGCGGATCGGCGCTCGCATTCCGAAGCGCGGGCGCGAGACCCGCGAGCACCGTCGTCGCCAGCGCCGTAACCAGCGTGAAGGCGAACACACGCCAATCCGGCGTCAAGTCGAAGTAGAGCGGCGCGTCCGTCGCGAGGCGTATGTGCGCGAGCGCGGTAGTCGACCAGCGGGCGAGCGCCGCGGCACCGAGAGCGCCGGCGAGTGACAGAATCGCCGTCTCGAGCATTGCCTGACGAGTGAGCCGCCATCGACTCGCACCGAGTGCCGCCCGGACGGCGTGCTCGCGATGTTTCGTGGTGCCGCGCGCCAGCAGCAGACTCGCGACGTTCGCGCAGGCGACGACGAGGACCATCAACGTCAGGCTCAGCACGACGACTGCCATGAGGGGTACCGGGCTGGCGACTGTGATGACCGGGCGGGCGCGCGTCTCCGGCACGATGACGGGTTCGACGCCCTTGTTGGTCGACGGATACTGCTGCTGGAGTTGTCGAGCGCGTTCGCGGACGGCCGCGCGGGCCTGCGCGATGGACACGCCCTGGCGCAGGATCCCGTACGTGTTGAACCAGTCGCCGTCTGCGTCAGCCATGAGCTGCGCTCGAGCGGCTGGCGACTCGTCCATGGGTGACCAGCCGTCGGAGCGAAGCAACGGCGCGAACCCGTGGAATCCGCGCGCCGTTACGCCAATTACCGTGCGTGGCCTGCCACTGATGCGCAGCGGACGGCCGATGACCGACGAGTCGCCTCCCAGCCGTCGCGACCAGAAGTCGTAGCTCACGACCACGACGTGCTCGCTGCGAGCGCTCGACTCGTCGGTGTAGACACGTCCAAGCGCCATTGGGGGCCGAAGCGTCGTGAAGTAGTTCCCGAGCGTGTGTTCGACCCAGATGCGTTCAGTGCGATCGCCCTTGTCGAAGCTCTCGGTGTACGACACGGTCCCCGTCAGGTTCTCGAACACGTTTCGGAGCTCGCGATAGGCTTGCAGATCGCGGTAGGGCACTTCGTGCGGCTGCTGCATGAGCGGACTGGTGTTGCCCATGGCGACCAGTCGTTCGGCGCCCGGGACGTTCACCGGCCGGAAGAGGTAGGCGTTGACCAGGCTGAACATGGTGCTGTTGAGGCCAATGCCAAGCGACAGGGTCAGCACAATGACGAGGGTCAGCCCCGGCGACCGGCTGAGCGAGCGCAGTGCATAACGAGTGTCACGCGCGAGGTCCCAGAGTCGCTCGGTGATTGCGCGGCGTCGTTCGAAGGACTGCTCGAGCATCTGGACCTCCCGTCGGACGGATGCGTAGTCGCCGAACTCGCGGAGCGCCGCGCGACGTGCGTCGGGCTCACTCAATCCCTGCTGCAACAGCTCCTCGATGCGCGAGTCGAGGTGGAACTCCAGCTCGGCGTCGACGTCTGCGACCGGGTCGGATCGCCAGAACCGGAGATAGCGGCGCCACACGGGCGGCGTGCGCGGGACGTTATGCACGCGTGCGGCCCGGCTTGCGACTGGACGCGGTGATGATCTGCTGCACCGCACCGACGTAGTCGTTCCAGGCCGTGGTCTGGGCCCCGAGCGCTTCGCGCCCGAGCGCCGTGAGCTCGTAGTAGCGCGCTCGTCGGCCCCTCTCGGTCACGTCCCACTCAGCCGCGACGAGCTTTTTCTGCGCCATGCGGTGCAGAGCGGGGTACAGCGCGCCGTCCTCGATCTGGAGGCGGCCGTCGGTGACCGTCTTGATCCACTTCGCGATGCCGAAACCGTGCTGCGGACCCCACGCGAGAGTACGTAGGATCAGGAATTCGAGCGTACCCTGAAGGACGTCAAGCATTCACACCCCTCGATTGCTTACCCTAACTGGCTTAGGGTGCAACGGAGCTACGGGGTTGTCAAGCTGGCTTTTGAGAGCAAAAGAGCGAGCACGGGTCCCCCTGCAACGGAAACCGACGAAAATTCGACATTAGGTAATACCCAACCACGTAACGGTCGCCTTTGCCTCTTTTGGAAACCATCGACGATCGCCAGACCGATGCCGAGCTCGTGGCCCGAGCGCGAGCAGGCGCAACGTCGGCCGACGACGCGTTCGGGGAGCTCGTCCGTCGATACCAGCGGATGGTCTACGCGCTCACGCTGTCGCTCGTCCAGCCCTCGGACGCCGACGACATCGCGCAGGAAGCCTTCATTCGCGCGTTCCGAAACCTCGACCTGCTCGCTGATCCCTCGCGGTTCGGCGTATGGCTACGGCGCATCACGTTCGGTGTCGCCATCGATCACGTTCGTGCCGATCGCACACACGCTCCTGCCATCGTGCCATTGGAGGACGCCGGGAATTCGACGGACCCTGTGGTCGGGCTGGCGGACCCGGGCCCATCACCGCTCGAGCAGCTGGAGCATGGTGAGGTCGTGACTCGGGTGCTCGCGGCGCTCGAGCGGCTTCCGGCGCGGTACCGGGTTCCACTCACCCTCTATCACATCGACGGGCTCACCCATGCGAAGGTCGCCCGCACGCTTGGGGTGCCGGAAACCACCGTACGTTCACTCGTTGCTCGCGCGCGGCGGAAGCTGGCGCGTCTTCTTGCCAGCGCGCCCGAGGCGCGAGACATGACGGACAAATCATCACCTCTTGGCAACTCTGCCGACGTGCTCGACGATGGCACGGCGGCTGCCCCGCGGTTCCTGCACGTGCTGAACGGCGACGCCGTGCGCGTCACACTCGAGCAGTCAGATGTCCCGGGCGCGTTGGCCGTCTACGCCGAGGTTCTGCACGAGGGGCCGGTCCCGCCGGATAGCGGCACGCGCGCTTGGCGGGAAACGCGATCGCGATACCTCTCGGCGCGCGATTACCTGCCGTACGCCGACGCCCTGCGCACGCTCGAACGATGGAACGCGAAGATCGAGGCGTTTGCCGACTACGACGAAGTCGTCTTGTGGTTCGAGCATGACCTGTTCGATCAACTCCTGCTTATCAGGCATCTCGATTGGTTCGCTCGTCGGAACCTCGGCCGGACTGCCCTGTCTCTCATCTGCATCGGTGAGTTTCCAGGATTCGAGCCATTTCATGGGCTGGGACAACTGAACGCCGACCAGCTCACATCGCTCCTCGGTACGCGCGCGCCCGTGTCGCGCGAGCAGATCACGTTAGGCGCGCGCGCCTGGCGGGCGTTCACCGGCAGCGATCCGGCGGAGCTCGACGCGCTCGTCCGCTCCGGTGATACCGGTGTGCTTCCATTCCTGGCAGGCGCGCTGCAGCGATTCCTCGAGGAGTACCCGGCCGTCGACACCGGATTGCCGCGCACGGAGCGTCACATCCTCGAGCTGCTCGGGGCCGAGCCGCTGACGCCGGAGCGCCTCTTCGGCATGGAAGCGAGGTTGGAGGAGCGCGTGTTCATGGGAGACACAACGTTCTGGCTCCGGGTGATGGACCTTGCGGCGGGTCCTACGCCACTCGTCGCCCTCGATGTGGAACCGCCGGGAGACCGCGTGTTTCCTCTGGGGACGGTCGCGATCACCGATGCAGGGCGCGCCACTCTGGCCGGGGCCGCCGACTGGGTCCGACTCGATGGGTTCGATCGCTGGCTCGGCGGCGTTCATCTGTCCGCCGCAGCTGGCGGCGACGTCGAATGGCGGTACGATCGGAAAACGCGTGCGCTCCTGAGGGTTTGAGGCTCGCCTGGCGCCGATCAGCTCATGCGCTCGAGGAGCACGAAGCCGGAGATTCGCCGTGCTTGCTCCTGTTTCTCCTTTGACGAGAGGCGGCTGAGGAACCTCCACAGCCACATCATCGGCATCTCGCGGCCGATCCGGTGCGCCTCCTCGAGCGCCGACCGGTACGATACTTCACGCCAGCCGAGCTCGCGGAAGAAGTCCGTCCCGTTAGGCGGTGCGAAGCGGAACGGCGCGTTGCCCTGCGCCAGCGCGCGACCCCAGTTCTTCGCCAGAATCTGCAGCAACCTGGGGCTGGCGAGATCGATGAGCCACCACCGAAAGCTCGCCTGGCGATGCAACTCGGTCGCCAGGCCGGCGACCTGTTCGTCGGTCAGGTAGATCAGCAGCCCCTCGGCTACCACGAGGGCACTGGACGCCTCACGTCCGAGCTGTGAAAACACTGCTTCCCGCACCTTCGCGTCCACGAGATCAGCAGGGATCGCCTCGTAGCGGCAGGTCGGCTCGACTTCACCCATGACACTGGTCTTGTACTCCAGCATCGGCGGCAAATCGACGTCCACCCATCGGAGTTGGGCGGGGAAGGGGAGCCGCCACGGCCGCGCATCGAGTCCCGCGGCGAGGTTGAGCACGAGGTCCGCGTTTCGGCTGCGGATGACATCGAGGATGATCTCGTCGAACACGGCGGTGCGTGTGACCATCGCCCACGCTGTCGCCTTGCCGCGCGGCATCTCGTCGACGATGCGCTTCCCTTCGGGGCCCGCGAGCCGCCGGGCGTACGGGTCGCGGAAGACGGCGTCGCGACGGTCGGTTTCCATCGCACGGTAGTACGCGACCCAGCGGGCGGTATCGGATACGTGTTCGATGGGCATGTGACTCGAATCTATTACTTCAAGAATCAGAATCGAGGCGGCAGGCGGCAGGCGGCAGGCGGCAAGGTGAACCACGTCCATCTGCACACCGCCAGTCGCCTGCCGCCTGCCGCCTGCCGCCTATTTACTCCTCGTATTCGTCCGACCCCTGCACCCAGATGAACGACTGCGCATCGATCATGTCCCGCGGTCCCAGGTCGCGTTGATCTCTCACGACCCGCGCGGCGAAGTCGAGCAGGCTCGCGTACGTCGACCAGTTCGGTCGCGAGGCGTATTGGAAGTCGAAGTCGTACTCGCGCGCCGCCACGCGCGTGACGTTAGGCTTGAGGAACACGTGTCGATCGGGATGTGCCACGAAGCCGAACACCGTGACGATCGGCCACGTCAGCACCCGCGTCTGACGGCGGGGCAGCGCTGCTACCGTCTCGCACCACCGCTCGAAGCGCCGTTCCTCGCTCGCGCGCCCGTGGAGGAACTCATAAAGCCCCTCGGCGAACGCCTGCGCGCCGTCGGGCGGCTTCACGGCGTCGCGAAGCGCCATCTTCTCGAACGAGAACAACAGGTTCGTCCGCGACTCGATGGTTACCGCATGCGACGCGATTTGCGCGAACTGGCGCTGCCGCAGCAGCGTGCGAAAGGCGGCGGGCGCGAGCGCGGCCATCCAGCGCTCGTGAGCCTCGCATTTGTAGGCGCGCTCCCAGTCGATGTAGGTCTCGTCGGCGAAGCCGTCCGGGAAGAATCGCAGGAACTTGCGACGGCACCTGAGCGCGGACGCGGCCAGTGGGGACTTCGGTCGTATCGATCGGCGACCACGGCTGATGGGCTGCCAGAGGGTCCCTCGTTTCTTTGCGCGCGTCGCCACGTTCCGCCTCCCGGTTGGTTGCTGCCCAGTCGGAAAAGGCAGCAATCAGGCCGGGCGGTCGGAAATAACTCCTAACGTCGATAGTGTCCTTCGGCGTCTCGCGCCTTCAACTCGACCGGCTCGGCTGCCCCGGCGCCGATTGCCCGGAGGGATCCGTCCTCGCCGAACAGGCGCGCCATGTAGCGCTGGCCTTCGCCGATCCGCTCGACTTCGACGGCGACCGCGTCCATACCCTGCTCGAGCCGCGTCAGGCGCTCCGTAAGCTCAGCCGGCAGGCTCGTGATCGTGGCTACGCCCCGACGCCAGATCCGACGTGCCATGGCGATGCTCAAGGGCAGAAGCACCACGAAGATGAACATGCCGCCGAGCACGAACGCTTCTTCGGGCGGGCCGTTACGCGGCTCCGGCTTGGGCGGCACGACAGCACCTGGCACTCCCGCCGCGCGTGCGATCTGCGCTTCACTTTCCGCAATCGCCTTGTCGATCGAAGAGATTCGCCCGTCGATCTCGGTGATGCGCTGTTCCAGCCCCTTCCGATCTGCGCCACCCACCATCGGCTCCTCGAGGCGCTGCGACAAGTCTCGACGCTTGTCCTCGAGATTCTCGAGCTGGTTGCCGAGCTCGGTCCGCTGTGCCTTGAGCGCCTCGTAGGTGGCGGCCGCGCTCGCTCCCGGAGCGCCCGGGATCTGGACGATCACCTGGCCAGGCGGTGCTTGTGCAATGGCGGGAGCAACGTCTGGAGTTGGAGTGCGTTCCTGCATCGGCGTGAGCCTCGTAGATGAACGACCTGCGTTCCGAGAGCAGGCTACAGACACGAAGGGTGTTCAGCCCGTACGTCGGTCTGACTATACCCGTTTCAGGCGCGAAAGGTCAGACCATGACCCTCAACTTATTTTGCCCCTGACGTTTGCGACCGGGTGACCTTGAGCGTGACATCCTGTTGAGAGCTGTCCGGAATCGCGATTGAGAAAAGCGTTCCAGTCCACGGCCGGCCCTGATCGTCGTTCTTCCGGTAGGTGCGTGCTGCGAGAATTTTCAGCGATCCATCCCCGACCGATGCCCAACCCTGTTCGCGCATCTGCTTGTCGTAGTGGTCGACCAGCTCGCCAGGCGTGAGCCGTGTGGTGAGGCGTGTGGACAGCGAGAACGAGTTGTTGCTCGACGCGCTCATGTTGCCGCCGTCGGTGGTGATCGAGCCAGCTGGCGCGCGGAGCAGCGGAACCGGTGCCTCGTCGTACGGAGACTTGTAAGTCGTTACGTCCTGTCGAGCTTTGCACATCGAATATCGATTACCGCGGGAGTACGTGACTTTTACCAGGCTTCCGCCATTTCGGCGATAGGTTCCGGAATACGTCACGAACTCCTCGCCCCGGCACGCCACGTCCGGGCGGTCGTACGTGACCTGCCCGACGTCTGCCGAGACGAAGCCGCGCATCGGTCGAGCCTGAGGTGCTGGCGGTTTGGTCCACCCGGCGCCGAGCAGATGCGCCTCGTATCGCGAAACAGCGGAATCCGGCTGCTCTCGCGCGGCCAGCACGATCACCGAGCTTTCGAACTGTGTTGTGCTCCCAAGTATTTCGAGACCAGGCGGCAGCAGGTCGGAGGGGACATCGTCGGGCGCTTTCCCCACCCGAATGTCCGCGCCGCCTATTCCAGGACCCAGATTCAGAAGCGCGAGGACGAGCTCGCGCGGGATGGGCTCTTGTGACTCGGGCGGCTTCGCGGCTGACTGCGCGAAGGTGATGGCCGGCGTCACGGATAGTATGATCACGGCGAGCGAGCGGCTGATTGTCGGGTGCATCGTCCGACCCTCGAGTGAAATCCGTGACTCCCGGCGCGGCCTGCACCGGTCTGGTTCAATATGTGTGCGGGACCGCGGTGGGACATACGGATCGCCATTCGGAATCGCCCGAGCCGCTCGCGTCGAGAAACCGTCTGTCGAGGTTCGATGAGTTCGCGCAACGCACCAACGAGGTCCGAGCCGCAAACGCCGCGGGGCGTCCGGCGCGCACTCTCCATCGAATGGAAGCTGCCGCTGTTGATCACCGCCGTGCTCGCGGCGGGACTCGCCGCGTTTCTGGCATTTACCTATTTCACGCTGGCTCGGCGCTCAGAGATGATCGTGCGCGACCGCTTCACGCACGCGTCCGGTCTTCTCGCGTCGGAGATCGCGGACGCGATCGCCCAGCGCAAGGCGGCGTTCGATAGCGTGGCCCGCAGCCCCGAGATCGTTGACTTCCTGAAGTCCGCCGGGAGGAGCCCGTCACGACCGAAGACGGACAGCGCTGCCGTGACCGCGCTCCTCGCGCGCGTCGTCGGCGGGCGTGATTCGCTCGCCGTGTTGCTGGTCGACACGACGAGGCGCGTCCTCGCATCCGCCGGAAGGCCGATTCCTCCGGAGATCCACGTGATCGCCCCGGAGGCCGTCGCCCCGACGAGCTCCGACGACGATCCCGGCGCGGTTCGTGTGAGCCAGCTCGTGAGCGTCGGCGATCGAATGCTGTTCTGGATCGTCGCGCCAGTCGTTGCTCAGAACCGGCGACTCGGCTACGTCCTGGAAGCGCGCTGGCTGCTCGGCGCGCCTAACGCGCTGAGAAACCTACGGGAGACGACGCGCGAAGATCTCATGCTGTTTTCGCGGAACATCGACGGGACCGGGTGGAACTACGCGCCCGGCGTGGCGATCCAGGCGCCGACGCATCGTGAGGTGACCCCCCTCGGCGTGACGCACGAGCGGCCGGGGACGGGACGGCTCATCGTCGAAGAGGCACCGATTGTAGGGACGCCGTGGCTCATCGTGATCGACTCGCCGGTGCAGACGCTGCTCGCGCGGCTCAAGGCCACGGTGGAGCGCCTCGCCTGGTGGTCGCTGCTCCTGCTCGCGGCTGGTGCTGCGCTGTCGTGGGCGATTGGGCGACGCATCACGACGCCCATTATTGCCCTAACGACGGCGGCGGATCAGGTCGCGATGGGAACCTATGAGCGACTGATACCGGTGGCGGGGAACGACGAGGTTGGCCGACTGACAGCTCGCTTTCACGAGATGGCCGGGCAGGTGAGCGAAGCACGACGCGAGCTCGAGCAGCGGGCGTCGGACGCTCAGCACGTGGCAGACGAGCTGGCTGGAGCGAATCGTCGGCTGCAGCAAGCGATGACGGAGGCCGAGTTGGCCCGAGCGGAGGCGGAGCGTGCGCGGGGGGAATCGGAGGCGGCCAATCGTGCGAAGAGCGACTTCCTGGCGATGATGAGTCACGAGCTGCGCACGCCGCTCAACGCGATCGCGGGGTACGCGCAGCTGCTCGAGATGGGAATTCATGGTCCCGTCACGGAACAGCAGCGCGACGCGCTCAGTCGGATCGCCCGCAGTCAGGCGCACCTGCTCACGCTCATCAACGACGTCCTCAACTTTGCGCGGATCGACGCGGGCCAGCTGCGCTACGTCGTGCAGGACGTGCCGATGCACGACACGCTCGCGGGGCTCGAGCCGCTGGTGGCGCCGCAGATTGCCGCCCGCCGCCTCACCTACACGTACGACGCCTGCGGACCCGACATCGTGGCCGCCGCCGACGGTGACAAGGTGCGCCAGGTCGTGGTGAATCTTCTGTCGAACGCGGTGAAGTACACGCCCGTGGGCGGAACGGTCCGGCTGGCCTGCGACGGAGACGGGGCGACGGTTCGCGTCCATGTGACCGACACGGGCCCGGGGATCGACCCGGAGCAGCTCCCGGTCATCTTCGAGCCGTTCGTGCAGGGCCACCGGGCACTGAACCGGCCTAACGAGGGAGTCGGCCTAGGCCTGGCGATCAGCCGGGACCTCGCGCGAGGGATGGCCGGCGACGTGACCGTGACCACCGAGCTCGGGGTAGGATCGACGTTCACGTTGGTGCTGCCGCGTGCGGCGCTATCAGGCCACCCGGATGCTTCGGACGTCCGATCCGGAACGCGTGCCGGCGATCAGGGCCGCGTAGGCGGCCGCGACAGCGTGGGGTTCGCGCCCCAGGTCGTATAGTCCGATCGGATCGACGTCGCCGCGCTTCTCGCGGAGCGCATACCGCCAATCGATCACGTCGCCTAACGGGAACCAGGAGAATCCTCGCACGGATAGGCTCGTGGCAGCAAGACACGCTGCCGCGCCCCACTGTTCCGAGAGCCAATCGGTGGCGTGCGATGCCGCACGGCTCGTCTCGGAGATGAAGAGGGGTAGCCGATAGCGGGCATGATATTCCCGGGCGAGTGCCGCGAGCCCAACGCGACTCGGCGACCGTGCCTTCTGCCCGTCGGCCCGCACGAGCTGCTCGGAGGTGATATAGTAATCCACGCCGATCCATCGCTGTCGGTGCGCACGCTTCTCGCGCAGGAACGCCAAGTCGGCGGTCGTCATCCCGGATCGCACGAGCAACTCGCTCATGGTGGGCGCTGGTGCCCGGCCAAGCGTCAGATCGAGGGCAGTGAAGCGGGCTTCGTTCCAGAACTGCGCTTGCTCCATGGCCGCCGGGCTCGAATCGGCCGGCGTGAACCGCTCGAATGACTCCGCCTGCACGATGATCGCCGACGGACGCTCGGCGAGGATGGCCGCCACGGCGCGCTCGTGGGCCACGCTCACGTTGCCTAACGTGCCAGCGAACGACTCGGCGCCGGTCGCGCACTCGTTCCACCATCCGACCATCGACGAGAAGTTCGCCGCGACGAATATCTCGTTCACCGGCGTGAAGTGCCGCACCCACGGATACCGCCGCGTGAATTCGCGCGCGTAGGCGGCAAGGTGGACGGGAAGTGCGGGATCCCGGAACCCATCGATCCAGTCCGGAACGCCGAAGTGACAGAGATCGGCAATCACGTGCAGGCCGGCCTCGCGTAGCCACGCCATCTGATCGTCGACGCTCGACCAGTCGTAGCGACCAGGAGCCGGATTGGTGCGATACCAGGCCGGCCCATAGCGCAGCGCATCGATGCCGAGCGACTGCGCCAGGCTGAAATCTTCACGCCAGCGATGGTAATGCCCGCACTGTTCCAGCTGATCGTGTCGACTGCCATCGGGAAGCAGCGGATAGCTGTTCTCGATTCCGGTCGCGAAGAGGAACCGGGGATGAACGCGCTCTGACTGCCGAACGATCGGTGTGATCAGCGGCACGTGCCGTGCGCAACCCACCAAGACCGCTCCAAGGCCTACGCCGGCCTCTCGGAGAAACGCGCGACGGTGCACGCTGCAATGACGCAGCGATCCGCGCGGCGGCAACGCGCACCAAGCAACGGCGGTGCCGCCGGTTTCGATCTGCCTCAGCGCGGACTGGTACGCCCGTTACCATACCAGCCCGATGGCTCACCGTGATTCGAGCACCTGCCGATCGCTGTTCAGATATGCAACGAGCGATGTGACCTCGCGCTGCTGCAGTCCAAGGTTCGGCATCGGCGAACCGCCCTGCCGCGATGGCGTGGATGGCGGGTTGGCGATGAACGCGGAGATGTAAGCGACGTCGAACCGCTTGCCAGTGAGGTTAGGCCCGACGCCAATCTGCTCGTGGCAGGTGACGCACCCCTTCGCGACGAACAGACGCTGCCCGCGTTCGACGTCGCCCAGAACGCGCGTTAGGCTCGTGCCGTGTTCGACGGCCGCGAGCGGGACGAGCGTGATGTCGCTTTTGCCGAAGCCACTCCGAATCGTGATCGACCACTCCCCCGCGCTCGGCAGCGTGATCGACGCGGCGTACCGACCCAGCTGGCCACCCGGAGACACCGTGCCGGTGACGCTGAGGCGGCCGGAGGTCGCCTGGATGCTGCCACGCAGCTGCTCGACGGGGGTGTGACCGTGCTGCCGCACCGTGTATGACAGATCGACCTGCTTGCCCGCCTCGACGTAGTCGGGCAGGTCCTGCACCGTGATGACTGCCCATCCGCCGGCGTGCGCCATGAGCGCAGGGAGGAGACCGGGTATCAGGACGTGCAGCATTCTGCTCGCCATCATCGCATCTACCTCCGGATTCGGGTTGCGGAGGTACGATGCCGACCGACCGTTGGGCGTTTAATGACAGGCGGCAGGCGGCAGGCGGCAGGCTTGACTTGAAATCAGCATGTAGACATTCTACACCCAAGGGTGTAGACACTCTACAGGCGTGAGGTTAGCAAATGGCCAAGCAGGAGCGTGGCCTCAGCCGCATCGAGCTCCTCCAGGGAACGCTCGACCTCATCGTCCTCCAGACACTTCGCTGGGGACCGCGCCACGGCTACGGCATCGCACAGATGATCCGCGCGAGCTCGCGCGACGTCTTGCAGGTCGACACCGGATCGCTTTACCCGGCCCTGCATCGACTCGAGAAGAGCGGCGCGATCGCGGCCGAGTGGGAGACGTCCGAGAACCGACAGCGTGTGCGCGTCTACCGGCTGACCGCGGCCGGCCGAAAGCAGCTCGACGCCGAGCGATCGCGTTGGGAGCAGCTCTCCGAGGCGATGGCGGGAATTCTCGCCCCGCCGGCACGGGAGGCCGGAACATGATCGCGCTCTGGCGCCGCCAGCGTAGAGAGCTCGAGCTCGAGGAGGAGCTGACCGGCCACATACGCATGGCGATTGAGGAGCGTGTCGCTCGTGGCGAGCCCCGCGAGGACGCGGAACGCGCCGCACGGCGCGAGTTCGGGAACCTCGGCGTCGTGAAGGAGGTGACACGCGAGATGTGGGGTGGCGGATGGCTCGAGCGGCTGTCGCAGGATGTTCGCTACGGCGTGCGCACCCTACGCCGGTCGCCCGCGTTCACGATCGTTGCGCTGTCGACGCTTGCACTCGGCATCGGGGCGACGACCGCGATGTTCACCGTGGTTCACGCGGTCCTGCTTCGGCCGCTGCCCTACCCGCGGTCGGACCGTCTCATGCGGCTCGCGTACGACTACCCGAAGAGTCCCTTCATCACCGAGGGCGGGATATCGGATCGCCAGTGGGTCGAACACCGCTCGCGTTACCGCACGTTCGCGCGTGTCGCCGCGATGACACCGGGACTCGTGACGCTCACCAACGCAGGTGACCCGGTCCGGCTCCAGGAGGCCTCGGTCGCCGCCGGGCTGTTCGAAACGTTAGGCATCATGCCGGCACTTGGTCGCACCTTCGGACTCGACGATGAGCAGATCGGTAGCGAGCCGGTGGTGATACTCGGCGACGCGTTATGGCGCGAACGTTTCGGCGCCGACTCGACGGTGGTAGGACGGGCAATCACCATCGACGGCGTCCGCCACACGGTGCTCGGTGTCATGCCGCAAGGCTTCGCCTACCCGCTCGACGCCCGGATCTGGCGGCCCCTGCGGCTTCAACTGGCACCCAACCGGTTCCAGATCCTGTCCGTCATCGGCCGCCTTCGCGATGGGGCGACGCGCGCACAGGCGGTCGCCGAGCTCGACGCGCTCGCGGCAGCGGATCGCGCGCGGGATTCCTTGATTAGCCGGGTCACCCCGCTCAAGGACACTGTCGTGGGGGATGTGTCGCAATCGCTGCTCGTGTTCGCGGGTGCCGTCGGACTGGTCCTGCTCATCGCCTGCGCGAACGTGGCGAATCTGTTGCTCATGCGCGCCACGACCCGACGACGTGAGATGGCTGTGCGGGCCGCGTTAGGTGCCGGCCGTCGGCGGCTCGTCCGGCAGCTCGTCACGGAGAGCGCGCTGCTTTGGGTCGGTGCGGGCGTTGCGGGCGCAGGCGTCGCGATGGTGGGCGTTCGCGCGCTCCTCGCGCTCGCCCCCCCCGGTCGCATTCCGAGACACGGGGAGATCGGCGTGGACGCCGCGGCGCTCGCGTTCGCGCTCGCCGTCTCGCTCGGTACGGGCCTGATCTTCGGGCTCATCCCGGCGATCCGCGCGACTCGGAGCAGCGTCCGCGACGCGCTCGCCGCGACCGCTCGCACGATGACCGGTCGCGATGGGCGTCTCCGGGGCGCGCTCGTCGTGGCCGAGATCGCACTCGCGCTCGTGCTGCTGACCGGCGCGGCGCTCATGGTGGAGAGCTTCGTCCGGTTGCGCGGGGTGGAGTTGGGGTTCCGGCCTTCCGGCCTCGCGCTTCTGACCGTCGATCTTCCAGACGCCACGTACCCGTCCGCCCCGGCCATGCAGGCGGCGCACCAGGCGGTGCTGGATCGCCTCGGAAGGATCCGCGGAGTCGCTGCCGCAACGGCCGTCAACTTCGTCCCGTTAGGCGGCGCGATGATCCGTGGCGACATCAAGGTTGAAGGTCGGACCATCCCGCCGGGGTATCTCGTGGCAAAACCAGCCGTGAGCCCTGGATATTTCCGAACCATGGGGATCGACCTGCGTCTCGGCCGAGAATTCACGGCGCAAGACGCGGCATCGGCGCCACGCGTGGCCATAGTGAGCCAGTCGGTGGCACGCCAGATCTGGCCCGACGTGAACCCAATTGGGCAGCGAATTTCGAACAAGGATGTTCCGGGACCGGGGGATTGGCTAACGGTGATTGGCGTCGTGGAGGACGTCGGGCAGACCTCGATCGACACGCATCGCGAGCCGGCCATCTACCAGCCCATTCAACAGCTCACACAGACGTTCTTTCTCGGGCACATGTCGTTCGTCGTCCGCGCCGCTGGTGATCCCGCACTGCTCTTGCCGGCGATGCGGCGCGCGCTGCGCGACGCGGATCCGAATCAGCCCATCGGATCCATCGGCACCATGGAGTCGGCGATTTCAGCGACCGTCGCGGAGCCGCTCTTCCAGGCACGGCTGATCGGCGCATTCTCGGTCGTGGCCCTGGTGCTCGCTGCGATCGGCATCTATGGCGTCGTTGCGTACTCGGTAGCGGAGCGCACGCACGAAATCGGCATTCGCGTTGCGCTCGGCGCTGGACGCGCCGACGTGATTGGCATGGTGCTCCGTCGTCTGCTGGTACTGCTGGTCCCCGGGATGGCGTTCGGCGTGATCGGCGCGCTGGCGACGACGCGTGTGCTGTCGTCGCTCCTGTTCGAGATCAGACCTAACGACCCTGCGACGTTCATCACGGTCGCGGTGCTGCTCGCCGCCGTGGCGATCATAGCGGGAATGGTGCCGGCTCGACGAGCCAGCCGAGTAGATCCACTGGTCGCGCTCAGAGAAGGGTAGCTGACCCCAACGAGCCGGAAACGCGGCCTGTCCCTCGCTCGTTCGGCGTGTCCCAATTCCGGCTTCGTCTTCGATAGATGGTTTTAGCCTGGAGCGTGATCGACAACCGGGACTTGTTGGGGATTCTTTCGGCTGACCGGCGTTTGTTCGGCCCGGCGACGATCGTGGGCGTCTGGGCCGTCGTCGCCGTAGCGGCGGCGCTGCAGGCAGTTGCCCTCGTCTGGCTCGACGGGCGCGCCGACATGACGGGCGCCGTTCTCGGGCGACTCTCGATCATTCCGCTCTGGGCAATCGCAACGCCGTCCATTCTGCGGTCTGCTGCCCGATTTCCGGTCGTTGGCGCGGGACGTCGCGTCGACATCGCGTCAGCCGCGGCACACGTCGCGCTCGGTTCGGCCTTCATCGTCATCTCGAATCTTGCGATCAGAGTCCCGATCGCGTTCTCGGAGCGCGGTGGACTTCTCGTGCTCGTGCGATCGACCTCTCAAGGTGTGGCCGAGTATTTCCCGGCGGCGCTGGTGGTGTATGGCGTGATCGTGGCGATCGGGCACTTCGTGTTCCGCCCGCCGGCTGCCGATCCGCCTGCGACCAACACTGCAAGCCCTCCGCCACCCTCGACGGAGCGTGTGGAAGACGCCGTGGTTTCGAGTGGCGCGACGGGCACCGAAGCTTCCGCGGCCACAACCACAGCCGCCGCCCTGATGGATGGTCACATCGCCGTCCGGCAGTGGAACCGGGTTCACTTCGTGCGCGTGGAGGACATTGACTTCGTCGAGGCCGAAGACAACTACGTGGTGGTGCACGCGGCGTCGCGGGCCTACAAGGGCCGCGACCGCATCAGCGATGTCGCGTCGCAGCTCGACACCCGTCGATTCGTGCGCATCCATCGGTCGACGATCGTGCACATCGCGAAGATTCGCGAAGTGCAGCCGCTCACACACGGCGACCACGCGGTGATTCTGCGCGACGGCAAGGTGCTTCGCGTGGCGCGGAGCCGACGGCAGGCGCTGGAGCTGGCGTTAGGCCTCGAGCTGTAAGACCCGTTCTCATCGGCCCGGTCTGTATTCCGCGGCGAGGAACACCGTCATCGGATCTTCCGGCGGTACCCTCACGAACCCGGTTCCCTCCGGCCCTCCGTACCGTTTGACCCACGCCGATGCGAGGCCGAACTCGTCGAGACCCAGCACGGTGATCGACTTATCGGGCTCGATGCCCCAGCCGCCGCGCCAGCGCTGTTGAAGACCCCACTGTCTGCCTGCATCCGTTGCGCGGACGCCGCGCTGGTCGAACATCGCCGCCTCGTGCGGAACGCCCAGCAGCTTCGTCGCGTTTCCCCACTTGAGCGCCGATAGTCCGCCGGGGTTGCCCGTCTTTGGATCACGCGGAAAGAGCACCGGCGGAATCCCCGGCCACACGACCTTGCCACCCGCATCCAGGTAGCGACGCAGCGGCGAGCGCTCGAACGCCGTCGTGTCCACCGCTGGCGGCGGCAGGTGATCGACCGCGAACACGAGCACGCTCGGCTCCCGGTCGGAGATTCGTGCCTGTAGGAACTCACCTAACGCTTTCTCATCCAGGACCTGGTAGCCGCGGTTGCCGAAGTACCGCGAGAGGAGTACCGGGTCGGGAACCGATGCCGACTTGATGTACGTGGAGTCGAAGAACACCGCGCGGTGCACCGGCGTCGGCGACACGCGCAACGCGTAGACGCCGGCGTCCGTGCTTCCCACGAACACCAGGTCGCCGGATGGTGTCGGCGACGAGTAGACGGTGCTTGCGGTTCGGAAGCTCCACAGGAGGTTCCCGGACTTCCGGTCGATCGCGTTCACGCGCCCTGCGCCATCGCCGACATAGATCACGGTCCCGGCGACCGCGGGCGACGACCAGGTCACGCCGGTCTTCGTGCGCCAGAGCTCCTTGCCGGTAGCGGCATCGAGCGCCTGGACGAACTGCGCGTCGGAGCTTCCCGCGTACACCACGCCGTCGACGACCGCGGGAGATGTGTTGATCCACGAGACCTTGTGATCGAAGCGCCACTTCTCCTTTCCATTCTCGGCATCGATCGCGTAGATCCATCCGTCGCGCGCGCCCACGAACACCGTGCCATTCACCACAGCGGGCGACGACTGCACGGTTCGGCGGTCGAATCCAAAATCGCCCGAGTTCAGCTTCACGCCTTCGGTCTCGAACTTCCATTTCGCGGCGCCAGTGGCGCGGTCGAATGCGTAGACGCGCCCGTCGGCCGATCCGACGTACACGCGTGAAGCGTCGACCGCAGGGGACGCCCGGACGCGACCCTCGGTCTGCGCATGCCATTTCTCTTTCCCTGTCGCGCCATTCACGGCGTACACGCGTCCGTCGCCGGCGCCGAAGAACACCGTACCCTGATCGAATGCCGGCGACGAGGTATAGACGTCGCCACTCTCGTGGCCCCACGGCCACGCCATGAGGCGACCGGTCGCGAAAGTCCAGCGCTGTTTTCCCGTCGCGGCGTCGACCGCGAACAGCTCACCATCCCGCGTGCCGAAGTACACGGCGCCGCCACCAACGGCAGGTGAGGAAAAGATCGGATTGTGCGCGTCGAACGCCCACTTTCGCGTCCCCGTTGAGCGATCGAGCGCGTAGAGGTGGCCGTCACCGCTCCCCA
>Ga0207674_10000214_pt1 | contig 71833 bp, 56 predicted proteins | sample KBSCornC72_FD_184303 | JGI IMG/M metagenome (GOLD analysis project Ga0207674, IMG submission 184303) | Corn rhizosphere microbial communities from Kellogg Biological Station, Michigan, USA - KBS Corn C7-2 (SPAdes) (version 2) | ecosystem: Host-associated > Plants > Roots > Rhizosphere > Soil ...
CAGCGGCGCACTGAGCCAGTTCACCACGCTGACGATACGCTTCTGGAAGATAGCGTTAACCGTGTCAACCAGGCTCGTGTAGCAGGTATCAAAATTCGCCTGTCGGGCAGTGTTGAGCTTTTCCTGATAGGGTACCCAGCTTCTGGCCCGGGCATCAGTAAAGTTCTGTGGGCGTTCCGCCAGCTCCTTATCCACCTGCGCTTTAATGGCTGCTACCTTCTGCTGGTGAAGCGCCAGCGGCTCCGGCGGATCCAGCAAAACATTTTCCGGGTAAGTGACTGTCACATTTTGTGCGCGCCACGCCCTGACCAGCCTGTCGTCAGCTCTTATTTGCGTCAGTACGTCTGGCTTGCCCTGAAAACGTTGCTCCAGCGTTTTCAGACGGGCATCAAGATATTTATCCGACAACATCGCGCTTCCGGGCTGAGCAAATCGCTCCAGCACCTCCTCACCACGTGCCTGCGCTTTGTCAGCCAGCATCGTTTTTAATGCATCAAGACTGGTTTTTGTGGCGAACTCAAGCTCCCGCTCCTGCAGAAACTGCGCCTGACGCCCCAGCACATCCTGACTCCACCCGTTTAGCTCATGGACAATCCCCACCGGATCCCAGAGTGGAAGCAGCAGCGGCGTCATCCCCTCACTTCGGTTTTGCATGGCCGTAACCGTCGCCGCTGCACAGCCGCTGCGTTTTTTTGCCCAGGGATACAGGCTGGACTGCATTTTCACCACATCATTATTGACCCGCCAGGGATCATCCACCGTCGGATCCCAGAGCGACGATACCCGGCTGACATTTACAATTTTCGCATCATCCGGACCGGGCAGCAGCCCTGAAACAGAAGGCATCTGATAGTCCAGCACCTGGTTCAGGCTTGCTTCTGTGACATCGCTCCCTGTTTTGGTGCGCTGGGCCCCCGACACCGAAGGTATAACTTTCTGCATTCTCTCACTGCGGACTTTGGAGTCTGAGCGGTACCGTTCAAGCGTCTCCTGTTCCCACGGATACTGGCTGAACGCAAACCACACATTGCCGCACTTATCCGGTGACTCAATGCTCATAAACTCAACGTTTTGCGCAATATGTTCGCCCGTTTCACACAGCGCCTTATCCACCGGGGCGGGGTTAGATGCCACCTGCTGCAGCCACAGTGAGCCATCCGGCGCAACGCTGTAGCACTGCCAGTAATGGGTGCCCTGTTTCCCTTTTTCATAGAAAACGTAAAGATAACCCTGACGAAGCGCACGGAGGGTGTACTTTTCGTTATTGTCAAGGGCAATGCCGGTAATGCACGGATCGTTCGCCCATCCCGGTAAAGCAGTATTAATATTTTCCGGCACAACGGCATAGCGTACGGGCAGTACCGTCAGGCCTTTTGTTGTGCATAATCCCTGACATGCCATATTCACGTCCTTTATTCAGTAAGCCTGAAAATAAAAACGGCTTAATTAGCCAGTGAAAAAATTAGAGCCTGCAATCACCTTATGGCCGGAACACTGGCAAAGCACACGGTCCTGATCCTGAACCAGAAGTATGCCATTACTGACAATACCCACGGCAGTGGCCTGGATGGGGAATGTCCCTTTACAGACAGTACAGATAGCTTTATCATTATTTTGCGCCACCTGCCTTCCCCCACTGAAATAACTCGCAGTTGCAGAAATTATTTTTCCATTACTCGTACTGTCACCCAAAACAGCTAATTTTCTTGTCATCTTTTTCCCCTCAGTTATTAGCTAAGCATAACTACAGCCCCTTGCTGTTGGGCTGCAGAAATGATCCCAGCTTTGCAGCCAGAAGGTAGCGAAAGCGTTGAATTTAAAGTCGCCGCAGACTGCTGTTGAACTGCAATGCATTTCAACGTAACGTTTTTCCCAGTACCAACTTCAACCCCCGCATCACTTAACCGTATAAATGACCCACCACAAACCAAAAAGATTTCTTTCTTAGCTGATATAACAACACTGTTGTCTGAACTGGCGACTGAAAGATTTTCTTTAGCAAATAAATTCAGTGCGTCAGACTGTGCCTGAATGTCTACTTTTCCCTCTGAGGCATACATTTTTATTCCCAGTTTATGTGCAAATAAGCTCAGAATATCGCCCACCGCCAGAGTAAATTTTTTGGCAATGCTAATATCTGCATTTTGCCCAGCAGTAACAATTAGATTTTCCCCCGCCGAGACTTGTACACTCGCTGGAGTGACCTGCGCAATTCCTGAAGGAGCGGACAGAAGTAACGCTTGCTGCTTAAGATCACTAAGCGTTTGATTCATTAATGCTGTCTGTTTCTCAAGGTCGGCTAATTCCGCCTGGGCTGCCTGAGCGGCGTGACGTAATCCAGAAGTCACCTCTCTGGCAGCGTCAAGTTCTTTGAGCGCAGCCTGCATTTCGCGCTGAAGTCCTTGCGCCTTTGTCTGCCCGTCAGCGCTGATAAACAGCCCTTTCTGCGCCCGTATCGCGCCCCAGCTGTCCGTCCTGAGCTCAAACCCCTCACCACGCTGCTGTTTTTCGCTGTCGACCAGGTGACCGAGATTCAGCTGGCTCTTGCCACCGTACTCGGTGCTGACCTTGATATGCTCTTTTCCGCGCTCGTCATCAAGGCGGATTTTGTTGTTCGCCGGGGTACGCAGGACGTTGCGTTTGTAATTACGGATAGTGACGTGGTCGCCGTGGGCCGAGTCGTGCAGCACGCCGGAGATGTACGGCCTGTCCGGGTTACCGTCCTCAAAGCCAATCGCCACTTCGGCGCCCGCCAGCAGCGGCAGGTGCAGGCCGTAGGTGTCGCCGGCATACGGGCGGGACTGGCGCACCCACAGGCTCTCGAACCCGGTTTCCCAGCTGTCCCTGTCAAACAGCATGTTGACGCGGTAGCGGCCGTCCTTATCGATATGGCCGTAGGTGTCATTTTCGGTGGTGCTGGTGACGCGTGCCGGCAGCGTCCCGGCCATCACCGGGCGTGAGCCAGGTTCCGGGCGGAAACCAAAATCGGTGCTGTCCGGAATGCCGTAAAAATCAACCGCAAAGTCCTTATCACGGCGGGCATATGTGTGCATCGCCGTGATAACCACGCCATGCGCAAACACGTCAGCCACTTCATACCCGCCGGTGACTTTCAGCAGCATCCCCGGAGAGAGCGCCGGACTGCTGGTGATGGCCCGGGTCTGCGTCTGGCCATTCAGGTAACGCTCATGCCGGATGCGGGCATAAAACGCACCGGACTCGGGCGCCGGATTGAGGTCATACGCGCTGCCCGGCGTCAGATAATTATCGGCATAGTGGTACGCTTCCCCGTACGTGGTCGCGTCCCCCCGGGTGACGTCAACCAAAGTATTCATATTCTCCGTGGCCTGACGGTAGTTGTAGTCGCGGGTGCTGACCTGCTTCTGCACCACGCTGTGATGACTCTCCATCCCCCACACCGAGTCCACACCCTGTGAATGCTGGCCGGACGGCGGCACCGACGGCAGGCTCAGGCCTTTCTCGTAACCCTGCTGGCTGTCGTAAAATTCCACCACATCAATATTCAGGCGCGTGTCGGTGGTGAAGCGAAACCAGATGCCCACTTCGCCCAGCAGGCGGGTGATGAAGTGCAGATCGTCCTCGCCGTACTGCATCACCTGCTCACGGCGCGGATACTCTTTTGTGAGCGAGAACAGAAAATCCTGACCGCGCATGCCGTGACGCTCGCGCAAGATTTTCTCCACAATTTGCGGGACCGACATGTCCTGGTAAATGGCGTTCTGGTGCGAACGGTCAAGCAGTGCCAGACGGGGCCGGAGCGTCAGGGCGTAATGGGTTTCATCTTTTGAGGTGCCGAGACGTTCAAAACCGGTCACCACTCCCTGAATCACCCGCAGCGGCTGCTGGATTTTGATACCGTAACCCTGGTCAACCGGGGCCTGCAGCGTCAGCGAGCCGGGCTTCATCAGCATCATCTCTTTGCTGATGCCGTGGTCGCGGCTGGTGAACTCAACACGGTAGCTGAATGGTCGGCTCAGGGCTTCGTCGCCAACAAAAGCCAGCACATCGGGTTCGGCTTCACAGCCTTTCACCACGAGCAGGTGGTGGTTGTGGCTGTATCTGATCGGAGGATTAGTGCTCATACGTTACCCCCTGACTCCATTCAAATTCCAGGCCGATCCCTTCTTCATCATCCCAGCCAAGGCGTAACGACGCTGGTTTCTGTTTTGCGGCCATGTGGGTGAGCAATTGCTGACTCAGCACCGGCAGAATTTGTTGATTCAGCAGACTGTCAACGTTACGCGCCCCCGTATCCGGCAGCAAGCAGGCTGTGGTCAGCGCGTCATAGAGACTCTCGTCAATTTGCGTGGTCAGCCCGTAGTGGCGGTGCAAGCGCTTGCTGACCTGTGACAGTTTCATTTCCACAATGGTACGCATGGCTGCTTCAGCCAGCGGACGGTAAATGACCGTCTGGAAGCGGGCGAGTAACGCGGGCTGGAAATGATCTCGCAGGATTGGGCGCAGCAGTTCATGGAGGTCCCCTTCGGTGACATTCGGCTTTTCATCGAGCAGCTGCATCAGGTAGTCGCTGCCAAGGTTGGAGGTCATGAGGATTACGGTATTGCGAAAGTCGATTTCGCGCCCTTCGCCGTCGCGCATAAATCCGCGGTCGAAGACCTGATAGAAGAGGTTCATCACGTCACGGTGCGCTTTTTCCACTTCATCCAGCAGCACCACGCTGTACGGACGCTTGCGCACAGCTTCGGTGAGGATACCGCCCTGGCCGTAACCCACGTAGCCCGGCGGCGAGCCTTTCAGCTGGGAAACCGTGTGCGCTTCCTGGTATTCAGAAAGGTTAATCGTAATGAGTGACTTCTCACCGCCGTACATGACATCGGCCAGCGCAAGCGCTGTTTCGGTTTTCCCCACGCCGCTCGGTCCTACCAACAGGAATACGCCCAACGGACCGTTCTCGGACGTAAGGCCTGTTTTTGCCGCACGCAGACGCCGGGCGATAGCCTCAAGCGCCACATCCTGCCCAACCACACGTTTACCGATTTCATTTTCCAGAGTCAGCAGTTCGGTCTGCTCGTCCTTCATCAGTGATGACAACGGCACGCCTGTCCAGTCGGCAATCACGTTGGCAACGGTGCGGACATCCACATCCAGGGAGAGCAGCGGGTTGCTGCGCTGCATCTCGTTAAGCTCCTGTTGCAGCCTGTGAGTCTCACGCTGGCGTGATATATCCTGACGGCTTTCGCGTAGCTGCTCGGTGAGTTTTATCTCCTGACCGTACTGGGTTTCCAGTTCGTCGAGTGTCACTATCTGGCGCACCTCTTCCTGCTCAATCTCGCTTAAACGCTCGGCATGACACTGATTGCCAATGGCGATATCTTCCAGTAACGCCTGCTTCTCCATGTCGAGCGCAGCGATACTCGCGCGAAGTCGGGTTAGCTGTTCCGGTACGGTGTCGAGGCTCATACGCACGCGTGCGGCAGCGGTGTCCAGCAGATCGACCGCTTTATCAGGAAGCTGACGCCCGGTCAGATAACGACGTGAAAGAGTAACTGCCGCACGAACCGCATCGTCGGTGATATGCACATTGTGGTGTTCGGCATAGCGGGATTTCAGGCCACGGAGCATCAGGCAGGCAGTGTCATCGTCAGGCTCATCCACTTTTACCATCTGGAAACGACGTTCCAGGGCGGCGTCACGCTCGAAGTATTGTTTGTATTCAGACCAGGTGGTGGCCGCAATAGTACGCAGTTCGCCACGCGCCAGCGCCGGTTTCAGCAGGTTGGCCGCATCTGCACCACCCGCCTGATTACCTGCGCCAATGATGGTATGCGCTTCATCAATAAAAAGCAGAACAGGTACAGGCGATTGCTGCACCGCGTCGATGACGTTTTTCAGACGCTGTTCGAACTCACCTTTCACGCCCGCGCCAGCCTGCAGCAGACCCAGGTCAAGGGTGCGGAGAGTGACCGTTTTGAGGGATTCCGGCACATTACCCTCGGTTATACGCAACGCCAGACCTTCAACCAGTGCAGTTTTCCCCACGCCCGGCTCGCCGACCAGGATCGGATTGTTTTTACGGCGGCGGGAAAGGATGTCCACCATCTGGCGGATTTCTGTGTCGCGGCCAAACACAGGATCGATCTTCCCTTCCTTCGCTTTGGCAGTGACATCAAGGGTGAATTTATCCAGCGCGTTCTGCAGCGCAGGGCTCAGTTCCCCCTCTTTCATTTCCACACCAGCCGGACGCCCGACAAATTCCATCTCACCACCGTGGTTCTGCGCCAGTTCAGCTTCGCGCTGCATTTCCAGACGTTCATCCGATTGCGCATCCAACAAAGGCCGCAGGCGCTCCAGCTGGCTTTGAGCAAGCGTTAACAACGGCCAAAGGCCGTCACAACGTGCCAGTTTTGGTTTTTCCACCAGGGCCATCAGCAGATGGACGCTGCGAATGTGCTCTTCGCTATTAAGGGAGGCAATCATCCAGGCTTCCTGCATCAGCGTCTGAATGGCATCAGACAGCTGGGGGCGATGGCGCACGGAGCGAGGTTGTCTGTCGAGCCAGCCAAGCAAATCCTGCCAGATGCCATCCATATCCCATTCATAGCGACGCGCCAACACCGTCAGGTCACCTTCCCCCTGCTCCAGCAGTTTTAGCAGCCAGTGCTCCGGCAAAATTTCCGCATGGGCGCGGGTCTGGCAGAGCGACGCCGCGCCTTCCATCGCACGGGCACAGTAAGGGTTCAGACGACGTAACAGGATGGCTGGATTTTCCATGAGATTCTCTCTTTGTCGGTTCCTGGACACGCTACCGCCCCTCGCTGTTCACCAAAGCGCATAAGGTCAGGCAGGCAGATTGTTTTTTCTTTGCTGAGTGCCCGCATCTCAGGCATTCAGCAAAAAACTGCGGACAGGAAAACCTGCCCGCATCAGGATTACGCCGTGGCGCGTTCGTTCCAGGAGTCGGAATGAATGATGTTGCCGTCTTTGTAGGTCCAGGTGATTTTTTCGTAACGCAGTTCAACGCGTTCAAGGTGGTTGTGCTTCTCTTTAGAAGGATCCTTGATGTCATACATTTCAGGATTCACTTTCACTACCTTCACGTTTTCCAGTTTGGTGTTGAAGTACTCCACTTCCTGGCCCGCGTCGTTGATTTTGTACCACTTGAACTCAGCGGATTTTAGGGTCTGACCCGTGGTCACCGCCTTGTACAGGTACGGGCTGGAGGAATCGATTTCCTTCGTGAACAGGAACGGCGTGTGGATGCGGGTGCCGGTCAGCTTGCCGGTATTGTTGTCGGTCGGGATGTACAGGTTATGCTCCTGTGCAACCACTTCGATGCTGCCTTCACGATCCTGAACGTCAACAGACCCTTTGATGTCCGCGCCGCCGTCGTCCTTCAGCCAAAGATAAACAGGAATTGCCATGTTAATTACTCCGTTTTATTTTCTGAGACGCCATCATCCTGCGATGGCGCCATGTGTTTGCCGGGTATCTGACAGGCACTTGCCTGCGGTACCAGACTGATTTCGACACGGCGGTTAAGCGCACGCCCTTCCGGGGTGTCGTTGGTTGCGACAGGGCGGCTTTCGCCATAGCCCTGCACCGCAAAACAGCTTTCCGGCACGTCGCCGGTGTCACGCATCCAGCTGCGCACCGCTTCGGCACGTTTCAGAGACAACGTCTGGTTTAGTTGCGGATTGCCGGTGTTATCGGTATGCCCTGACACGACAATCAGCCAGCCGGGCTTCGCTTTGATGCCAACCAGTGAATTCACCAGCATTTTGGTGGAACCCGCCTTCAGCTCGAACTTGCCGGAATCGAACAGTGACATGCTGTCGAGCCTCACAATTTTCGGCACCGGTTTTGGGGTTGGCTGCGGTTTAGGAGGCGGCGGCATATACGAGCGGATCGCTTCCAGAAGGGGCATCCGTAGACGTTCCCCCTGATAAAGCCCCAGACCCAGTCGGGCCGGTACGCCGTTACGTGCATAGTCATCCAGCAGCGCCGCATTCTCACGAAGGGCCGCTACGGCGCTAGCCTTCGGGCCGTAGTCATCCATGGAGAGGCTGTCATAACGGGCTATATCGAAGCTCACGCGATGCAGCAGCTGGCGATTGTTCCAGCCACTGCTGAGCAGCGCGGCGATGGTCGCCAGTGTGAAAAGGCCAAGGGCACAGCGCCAGGTGCGGGCCCCGGGAGTGAGTCCACTTCTCTCCGGTAGCAGCGGCAGGATGAAATCCGGTAAGGGTGAGATCACCGTACTGTCCGTCCCCCTGGGCTGCCAGCCGGTCACCTGCTGCATGGCAGTATGACGCGATAACCACGCCGTCCAGGCTGATGATGCAAGGCTTCCGGCAAGAATCGGTCCCATTCCCCACAGCAGCGCTGCAGGTGCAATGGCCGGAACATCAGGATTATCATCGATGAATACCGCCTGGACATGCTGATGGAACCACCTCATCAGGCTGTTCATCAGCACCTGCTGCTGCATCACAGGCGCACCGCCAGTGGAGACCCACGCGGCAATTGAACAAGGCGCACTCGACTCACGCCAGACGGTCCACCCTTCACCCGGCATAGCGGCCTGCCAGAGCATGTCATCCGTCATCGCGCTGCCGATCTGACCATTCAAAATCAATGGCACAGAATGTCCTGTTTCTTTACGCAACTGGCTGATTTGCCAGCGCAGAGCCAGCAGACGACTTGTCAGGGCTTCACTGTCAACGTGTTTCTGCGGGCAGACACTGACCATCACTGACATCTGACGTCCCCAGTCCGGACGCTGCCACAGTACCTGACGGGCAACCTGCTCCAGATCCTGATGATCCTCAACGCGGATCCAGCATCCCTGCGTGACGATGAGTACTGCTGACTGCTGAGGCCAGGTCAGCGGCAGATCGCCACAAACCAGCACCACGGGCTGACGGTAAGTGGCTTCAGGAAGGTCATCCAGAAGCAGGGTGACGTCATGCTCCGCACAAGGTTTGGCGATATACCAGGACACGATGATGAATCCGAGCATCACCAGCAGAACGAGCACTGAAGCCAGCCGGGATACCGGCAGAAAAGCCAGACAGACCACTGCGCTCAGCAGGGCTGCCCACAGCGCAAGCCCGCGCTGTTGTGCAGGACTCATTTTATGGCTCCCGGCAGCAGGGTCAGCAGCATCTGATCGAGCCAACGATCCAGTCCCCACCAGAGCGCGGCAAGAACAATCACGCATAGTCCAATACGTGCAGGCCATGATGCGAGCCATCCGCCCATTCCCCACCCGGCACGGCTTTCTGCCAGAACAGGGTGGGTCTGCGGATAGCTGAACGGCGCGACATGTTCACTGAGCGCGCTGACCAGCTTCTGGCGTTCAGGATCGTTCAGCGAGCGGAAACTTCCCAGAAATCCAAGCATCATTACCCGCTGGAAGCAGGTCAGTACGGCATTGTCTGGTGCAGGTTCACGCAGGACATCGCGCATTCTGTCGCACAGGGTGTCGCCGGCGTCCATCGTGCCGAGGAAGTGTCCCTGCAGGGGAATGTCATACCACTGCACACAGGCGTCATCCTCCACACCTCGTCCTTTGACCGCCTCGTCAAGCAATGCACATTGTGCAGTGAGGATATGCTCACAGCTGGCTTCGTCGAGTTCACTCGCTTTCAGTTCGCGCTGAACGCGCTCCACGTCAGCGATACAGCGCTCCCACAAAATCCGACCTTCACCTTCCTGAAACTGCGGTCCATGGCGAAGGCTAATGACCTGCAGCCAGGTATCCTGCAGCAGGGCGTCAATATCAACAGATACGGCAGCGCCGTGTTTACGTTCACTCATGTTCTCAGTACCGCAAAGAGTTCAAGTTCAGGCTCGCCCAGCATGCCCGGGACGTAAAACATACACGACCCACTTTGGAGCATCTCAGTCGCCAGAGGATGGGAGAGATCGAGACTGAAATACTGATTTTCCAGGCGCAGCGGAATGGCGGCTGGTACATGGCGCAATGGCATCAACGGCACGCCCACGCGGGAAGAGTTGACGATCCCCCGCACATGGTCAGGACTGCCCACCTTACACTGACGCGGGAACTGTTCCTGCAGTTGCGCTACCGGGATCGGCGAGCGAACAGAGAGATAGTAATCAGCCCCTTCGCGCAGACGCGGGTCATGCAGTCGAGCCTGCCAGAAGTGCAGCCGTGGGTCATAGTCGAGTGACAGGGCCACCACGCGGGACGGTAAGCTGGCTTCAAGCAGATCGCCAAGCAAATCGAACAGCGGCGGAAAAACTGTATTGAGTTGCTCGTGGTGCCAGATCGGTATAGCGCTCACCTGATGTTCCAGAGAGAAAGTCAGCAGGCTCCCTGCCAGTCGAGAAAGTTCCGGATAAAGCCGCTCCGGCGGGCTTTGCAGGTTCCGCTGGAACTGGCCAAGCACGGGCTCAGCGCTGTTCAGCGCGTTGAGCAGCCAGAACAGTGATACATCGGCCACGGCGAAGTCTGCCATTCGTTCATTGCTTTCACGCCGCATCGCCATTAGACGGCACAGACGGGCCCGCAGTTGAGTCATGAGTTGTTCAAGCTGGGTAACCAGCCAACGGCTGCCCTGGAGAGTCAACAGTGGAGGAAGAAACGTCTCATCTAATTGCCATGTACCCTGCGAGTCTTGCTGCAGTCGGGCGACCGGACAAATCAGGTAATCGCTGTTGTTCTGATGCGCAAAACGCAGGGTCAGTTCGGGCTGCATTACGGCAATCTGACGGGTGTCATCTCCATAGGCATTGCGCACATCCCGCCAGCGCTGACGATATCGCACCGGACGCTCGGCTACTTCTTCGGGTTTCAGACAGTTGCCGCCGTTCGACCGCAGTAGTGGGAGTGCCAGTACCACCGTCACCTCCTGCGATTCGCTTTCAAGCGACAGGACCGGAGGCAGAGTATCGGCATTATCTGTATCAATCAGCGTACCGTCCTGAAAACGGACATGCAGATGATGGGCCTGCAGACGTCCAAGCCTGAGAGCTTCCGGTTCGAAGGTGGCATTAATTACCCCCCATGGACAGGAGAGGCCCAGCCGGGCAATACATTCGGCAGACCAGGCCGCATACGCGACCTGTTGCTGAAAATGCTGGGGAGAGACCATAATGCCCCTACCCCATAACGGTTGTTCCGTTTTCATCGGCTTCCTGCCTGTTTTTACGATTTCGCTTTCGGCATCTGGGAAACCAGCGACAGATTGACGTCCATGCCCTCCACCTGGAAGTGCGGAACGGCGTACAGCTTCACGCGGAAGAAGCCCGGGTTGTCTTCGATGTCTTCCACTACCACCTTCGCGTCGCGCAGCGGGTGAGAAGCCTGCAACTCGTCGCCCGGATCGGTCATTTCGGTCACCAGGCTGCGGACCCACGTGTTCAGCTCCAGTTCAAGCAGTCGGCGGTCCTTCGTGGTACCAATGTTCTCGCGCTGAATCAGCTTCAGGTAGTGGGCGATACGTGACAGCAGGAAGATGTACGGAAGACGGGCGTTGATGCGGCTGTTCGCCGTCGCATCAGCGGTGTCATACAGCGCCGGTTTCTGAGTGGAGTTGGCTGAGAAGAAGCACGCGTAGTCGCGGTTTTTGTAGTAGGACAAAGGAATGAAGCCCAGATTCGCGAATTCGAATTCGCGGGTTTCGGGAATCATCACTTCGCTCGGGATTTTTACCTGGTTGCCGGTACCGAGATCGTACAGATGGATAGGCAGGTCCTGAACCGCACCACCAGCCTGCGGGCCACGGATTTGTACACACCAGCCATTATTGATAAAGCTGCGCACCATATTGGACGCGAAGGCAAACGATGCATTGGTCCACAGGTATTTGTCGTGATCGGGACCTTTGACTTCTTCGACATAGTTGAAGCTGCGAACCGGAACGGTGTCCGGGCCATACGGTAAACGTCCCAATACGCGCGGCATGACCAGGCCGATGTAGCGAGCGTCATCAGTATCGCGGAACGATTTCCACTTGATGTACTCTGCGCGGTCAAAATAATTACCAATATCTTTAATCGCCGCGACGTCTTCCATGGACTCTTTAAGGAAGAATTTCGGGCCTGCTGAGCCGATAAACGGCATATGTGCAGCAGCGGATACCTTAGAGATGTTGCGAAGCAGAGCGATATCCTGCGCTGAAGCATCAAACTCGTAAGCGGAAATCAGTGCCGCAATCGGCTCGCCGCCTGGAGTATCATATTCATCAATGTAGGTGTGTTTATACAGACCACTCTGGATGATTTCCGGGGTATCTTCAAAGTCCTGCCGCAGGTCTTCTTTGGACATACTCAGAAGCTCAATTTTCACGTTCTGGCGAAAATCTGTTTTATCAATCAGTGATTTCACCCCACGCCACAGGCTTTCGACCGCCTGAAACTCGTCATGGTGCATAACCGCGTCCAGCTGGCGGCTGATCTGGTAATCGAGCTCAGCGATGTGATGATCGATAAGGCTTTTATCCAGTTTTTCGACCTTCGCGCCTGCTTTGGTCAGACATTCCAGAAAAACCTGCATACCTGCAGTCAGACGCTCATCAGCGGTTGCATCTGACATCGCCTGCGCATCTTGCCAGAGGTCTAACGCGCTCAACTCGGAGACAGGATTGAGATTGATTTTCTCAAACAGGGAGGCGTAAACCCCACCCGCAGCAGGACGTTCCAGCACCACGCTTTCACTACCGGCAATATTATTTTGTACAGACATGAGCATTCCTTGTTTAATCCGTTAAAACAGCGTGATGGTTACGATTTTCTTGATGCCAGTGCGGATAGTTCGTTTCGCAGTTCAGCACTAAGGGACTGGTCCAGGAGGATTTTTTCCAGCTCTTTTCGGAAAGTCTGGTTATCCAGCAAATTGGCCTTCAGATCGCGAAGCAAGTTGCGCATCGCCAACATCGCCTTCAGCTGCGGTATCTGAGCAGCCACCTGCTCTGGCGTGAAATCTTTCATGCTCTGGAAAGTCAGCTGAACATTTTCCTCACCACCATCATCAGAGAGCGTATTTTTAACGGTTAGATTAAGTTTTGGGGAGTATTCAGAAAGAACACTGTCGAAATTATTTTTCGTGATGTTAACTTTCTCACGCTCAGATATTTGAGCAGACTCTTGCCCATTACTGAAATCACCCGCAACCAGTAATTTCAGCGGTAATTCCATTTTCTTGCTTGCCCCGCCTGTATGCAGGTCAAGCTTCAGGTTAATACGTGCCTTAGGCACCTCATTCTGAAAACTGTCAGCCATCTCATCATCCCTCTTTGTTTTTGCTACGCCAACTTCACGGTATCGTTCTTGATGCGCAATATTAGAATAATGATCGATGCAAAATCAAATACACAGATCATTTATCCGCAATGAGAAATTTCTTAAGAATTTTCCACTAAGATATTATTACGGATTATCCGTTCAGCTCAGGGAAAGACACTGCTTTTTTCACGCAAAGCGAATATTTGTACCGTAAGAAGGATCGCAGCCAGAGAGATGCTAATAAAACCATCTTGTTTTGATTTGCATCACAACATGATATTAAAAAAAGATGAATGAACGGCAACAGGTTATTGCAAGCAGATAAATGACAGAGGTTAATGAATGAAGAAGAGTGACGAATTGATTGATGACATGAATAATAAATAAGAATTTTCACAAAGAAAATTCTTATTTATTATTCGAAGGAAAATAAAATGTAGATGCGGGTCCGAAAATAAACACTGCTGCTCTTTTGTCGGCCCACTCCTCCTTGCGCAAAGACTTCAGTTCTCCTCTCAGGCATGAGAACTGCTCTCCCTTCTGGAGTTTATACAGTGTAAAATCAAACACCTCCCGGATCGCCGCTTTTTTAATCAAAAACGAGTAATAGCACATATCGTATAACGATGCTACATTACGCCGCCCGCCCAAATCAGCAGTGGCCAGGCAACGCCGCCGTAAAGTTCGGTAAAGCCTGCAACCATCACCTTGAAGAACGGTCTTATCGGCACGTCGTATCGCAAACTCTGCGCTACCTTTACAGGCTTCACATAGGTTCTACTATTTTGTCTCAATCCAAATTTCAACGTGCGTTTTTACACCCGCGTTACTGGTTTACATGGTTTGGCCTTGGCGTACTCTGGTTGCTGGTTCAACTTCCGTACCCTGTCCTGCGCTTGCTGGGGTCAAAACTGGGCAGCGCTTCCCGCGTTTTCCTGAAACGTCGCGAATCTATCGCGCGTAAAAATATTGAGCTTTGTTTTCCGCAGTACAATGCAGAGGAGCGTGAGAAACTCATCGCTGAAAACTTCAAGTCTATCGGCATGGCGCTGCTTGAAACCGGCATGGCATGGTTCTGGCCAGATGAACGTGTCCGCAAATGGTTTGACGTGGAAGGCCTGGATAACCTTAAACGCGCGCAGATGCAAAAACGCGGTGTGATGGTCGTCGGCGTTCACTTTATGTCGCTGGAGCTGGGCGGCCGCGTGATGGGGCTTTGCCAGCCAATGATGGCAACCTACAGACCGCACAACAGTGCGCTTATGGAATGGGTGCAGACACGAGGCCGTATGCGTTCCAATAAAGCGATGATCAGCCGTAATAACCTGCGCGGTATGGTCGGTGCTCTCAAGAAAGGAGAAGCCGTCTGGTTTGCACCCGATCAGGATTATGGACGTAAAGGCAGCAGCTTTGCGCCTTTCTTTGCGGTGAAAGACGTTGCGACGACTAACGGCACCTTTGTCATTTCGCGTCTGTCTGGTGCCTCTATGCTGACCGTGACGATGGTGAGAAAAGCAGATAAGTCAGGCTACCGCCTGCACATCTCCCCTGAAATGGCTAACTATCCGGAAAACGAGTGCGAAGCGGCAGCGTTTATCAATAAAGTCATCGAAACTGAAATCATGCGCGCGCCAGAGCAGTATCTGTGGATGCATCGTCGTTTCAAAACCCGCCCTCTTGGCGAAGCCTCGCTCTATATTTAGCCCTTCATGAAGGTTAGTTTCGCTAAGAAACTAACCTTTTCAATCACCTGTCTTCCCGCTGAGTAACTGTCTTTCAATGCGTCGCCCAAAGTGAATTTATTGCGAAGTGAAATCAAACTGTCGCCGTTCCACGACACTCGTAAGTGACGGAAATTATTTAAAAAAATCCCTCTTGTCACCCCTCATTTTTAAGCGTACATTAGCGCCGTCTGGCAACAGGAAAGCACAGAATTCTGAGCTGGAGTTAACGGCATAACGGGAAAATTCTCATTTCCGTTTTGACCGGATTTCAGTTCTCTATAATCAGGTGGACTCTGTTTTTAAATGCGTACCACAAGATACGCGGAGCGATGAAACGTGAAATATTTCTTTATGGGCATTTCGGTGATTGTTTTAGTCTGGGCCGGAACCTTTGCCCTGATGATCTAGTGAAGAATATGCAGTCAAAAAAACAGGAGCCATCGGCTCCTGTTTTTTTATGTCATGACGACGCGGGATGTTCAGCGACGCTCTTTGAGGTCAGAAGACCGTCGGCCCGGAACATACTCTTGATGCCCCTCACCGCCTGACGAATACGGTCGCTGTTTTCAATCAGGGCAAATCGCACATGGGTGTCGCCATAATCACCAAAGCCAATGCCCGGTGACACACACACCTTCGCATCCTGCAGCAGTTTTTTGGCAAACTCCAGCGATCCCATCGCCGCATACGGCTCCGGAATTTTCGCCCAGACGTACATAGACGCCTTCGGCATTTCCACCATCCAGCCCGCTTCATGCAACCCCTTTACCAGCACGTCGCGGCGGCGCTTATACTGGGCGGCAATCTCGTGAACGCACTGCTGGTCGCCTTCCAGGGCAGCGATAGCGGCGACCTGCAGCGGCGTGAAGGTACCGTAGTCGTGGTAACTCTTAATGCGCGCCAGGGCACTCACCAGCGTTTTGTTACCCACCATAAAGCCAATACGCCAGCCCGCCATGTTGTAGCTTTTCGACAGGGTAAAGAACTCTACCGCCACATCACGCGCGCCCGGGACCTGCATAATCGACGGGGCTTTCCAGCCGTCATAGACGATATCTGCATAGGCTAAATCGTGAACCACCAGCACGTCATAACGCTTGGCCAGCGCAACCACTTTCTCGAAGAAATCAAGCTCCACGCACTGCGCCGTTGGGTTCGACGGGAAACCGAGGATCATCATCTTAGGTTTCGGATAGCTTTCGCGAATCGCACGTTCCAGTTCGTTAAAGAAATCGACACCTTCCACCAGCGGCACAGAACGGACCTGCGCCCCGGCAATTACCGCGCCGTAGATATGGATCGGATAGCTTGGATTAGGCACCAGCACCGTGTCGCCATGATCCAGCGTGGCCAGCATCAGGTGTGCCAGCCCCTCTTTCGAGCCGATGGTGACAATCGCTTCACTTTCCGGATCGATATCAACCTGATAGCGATCCTGATACCAGCGCGAGATCGCGCGACGTAACCTGGGAATACCGCGAGAGGTCGAGTAGCCGTGCGTATCCGGGCGCTGGGCAACCGTGCAGAGCTTTTCAACAATATGCGGTGGCGTTGGGCCGTCAGGGTTACCCATGCTGAAATCGATAATATCTTCGCCACGCCGACGCGCAGCCATTTTCAGTTCAGCAGTGATATTGAAAACATAAGGGGGGAGACGATCGATACGCGTAAAACGGCGTTCAGGACTGAATTCAGCCATAGATTCCTCAGATTAACGTTAGCGCCCGGACCGTCCGAGCGACGCTGCCACTGATGTGGCATGTTTAGAAAATAACCTGAAAAAAATCATGCTGTCGAGAGGGAAATGAAAAAAAAGCGCTCGACTAAAAACCGGAACCCCGCTGCGCCTAAAAGCGGAAGCCCCTGTTTCGGGATCGGCTGTCTGATAGCTGTTATTTAACAGGATGATATCAAACCAGTTACCTGATGATTCGCCGTTCAGAAAAAAACAGGACGCCTCGGTCATCACCAGATAATCCCCTTTCAAAATTATGGTTTTTCCTCATTTGATAAACCTGACGGATAGCTGGTCAATACGCGCCAGGTTTTTTATCATGGTTCTTTCCCGTTTTCCCAGGTCTACTCGTGCACGAAATATTCAATATGCTGCTGGCGGTTTTTGACCGTGCGGCATTAATGCTGATTTGCCTGTTCTTCCTCATTCGCATTCGCCTGTTTCGCGAGCTGTTGCACAAATCAGCCCACTCGCCAAAAGAGCTGCTGGCCGTTACCGCCATCTTTTCGCTGTTCGCCCTGTTCAGCACCTGGTCCGGCGTGCCGGTAGAGGGTTCGCTGGTTAACGTGCGCATTATCGCCGTCATGTCCGGCGGAATTTTGTTTGGTCCGTGGGTGGGCGTTATCACCGGCCTGATTGCCGGGACGCACCGCTATCTGATTGATATCGGTGGCGTAACGGCGGTGCCGTGCTTTATCACCAGCATTATCGCCGGGGTGCTTTCCGGCTGGATCAGCCGCAAAATCCCGAAAAAACAGCGCTGGCGCGCCGGGATCGTCGCAGGCATGGTGTGCGAAACGCTGACCATGATCCTGGTCGTCGTCTGGGCTCCCACCACCGAGCTGGGGCTGGATATCGTCTCGAAAATCGGTATTCCGATGATCCTGGGCAGCGTGTGCATCGGTTTTATCGTGCTGCTGGTGCAAAGCGTTGAAGGGGAAAAAGAGGCCAGCGCCGCCCGTCAGGCCAAGCTGGCGCTGGATATCGCCAACAAAACGCTGCCTCTCTTCCGCCACGTTAACGCGGAATCGTTGCGTCAGGTCTGCGAGATCATTCGCCATGACATCCACGCTGACGCCGTCGCCATCACCAATATTGACCACGTGCTGGCCTACGTTGGCGTCGGGGAGCACAACTATCGCGACAACGATGACACCATAAGCCCGACCACCAGACAGGCGATTAACTACGGTAAAATCATTATTAAAAACAATGATGAAGCCCACCGAACGCCGGAAATTCACTCGATGCTGGTCATCCCGCTGTGGGAGAAAGGCGTCGTGACGGGCACGCTGAAAATTTATTACTGCCACGCGCATCAGATCACCTCCACGCTGCAGGAGATGGCCATCGGCCTGTCGCAGATAATCTCCACCCAGCTTGAGGTTTCGCGGGCGGAACAGCTGCGCGAGATGGCAAATAAGGCAGAACTGCGCGCGCTGCAGAGTAAAATCAATCCCCATTTCCTGTTTAACGCGCTGAACGCTATCTCCTCGTCCATTCGCCTTAATCCGGACACCGCGCGCCAGCTGATTTTTAACCTGTCGCGCTATCTGCGCTACAACATCGAGCTGAAAGATGACGAGCATATCGACATCAAAAAAGAGCTTTATCAGATCAAGGACTACATCGCGATTGAGCAGGCGCGCTTTGGCGATAAGCTCACGGTCATTTACGATATTGATGAAGAGGTCAACTGCGAGATCCCGAGCCTGCTTATCCAGCCGCTGGTTGAAAACGCGATTGTTCACGGTATTCAGCCCTGTAAAGGCAAAGGCGTCGTCACCATCAGCGTCACCGAAAGCGGCAACCGGGTGCGGATTGCCGTGCGCGATACCGGCCACGGGATTGATCCAAAAGTCATTGAGCGCGTGGAGTCTAACGAGATGCCGGGGAATAAAATCGGTCTGCTGAACGTGCACCACCGGGTCAAGCTGCTTTACGGCGACGGGCTGCATATTCAACGTCTTGAGCCGGGTACCGAAATTGCTTTTTACGTCCCGAATGAGCGCTCGCGCGCGCATACGACGACATCACTGTTGCCCCAGGTGGAGTAACCCATGAAAGTTATCATTGTAGAAGATGAATTCCTGGCTCAGCAGGAGCTCACCTGGCTTATCAAAACCCACAGCCAGATGGAGATTGTGGGCACGTTTGATGATGGTCTGGACGTACTGAAATTTTTGCAGCATAACCGGGTCGATGCGATTTTCCTGGATATCAATATCCCGTCGCTGGATGGCGTATTGCTGGCGCAAAACATCAATCAGTTTGCCCATAAGCCGTTTATCGTTTTCGTTACCGCCTGGAAAGAGCACGCCGTAGAGGCCTTCGAGCTGGAGGCGTTTGACTATATTCTTAAGCCTTATCAGGAGTCGCGGATTGTCAGCATGCTGCAAAAGCTGGAGGCCGCATGGCAGCAGCAGACCGCTCCCGCTAGCGCCACCCCAACGGTACGCGAAAACGACACCATTAATCTGGTCAAAGACGAGCGCATCATCGTGACGCCGGTCAACGATATCTACTACGCCGAAGCGCACGAAAAGATGACATTTGTCTATACGCGGCGGGAATCGTACGTGATGGCGATGAACATTACCGAATTCTGCAGCAAGCTCCCGGCTGCCCACTTTTTCCGCTGCCACCGGTCGTTTTGCGTGAATTTAAATAAGATCCGCGAGATCGAACCGTGGTTTAACAACACCTACATTTTGCGTCTGAAGGATCTGGATTTTCAGGTGCCGGTAAGCCGCAGCAAGGTGAAAGAGTTTCGTCAGCTGATGCACCTGTAAAGAAAACGCCCTCTCCCGCGGGAGAGGGCTCTGCATCAGAGGATTTGACCGAGAACCTGACGCAGATGGGCCCCGGAACCCAGCAGTCCCGGGTTATCATGCACGATCAGATAAACCGGAATGTCCTGCACGTAGCTTCTGAAACGCCCTTTATCTTCAAACCCGCCGCGGAAGCCCGAGGCTTTAAAGAAGTCGAGGAAGCGCGGTACGATCCCGCCCGCGATATAGACCCCACCGAAGGTGCCCAGCGTCAGCGCCAGGTTGCCGCCGAAACGTCCCATGATCACGCAGAACAGCGACAGGGCACGACGGCAGTCAATGCAGCTGTCCGCCAGCGCGCGTTCGGTGACGTCTTTCGGCTGCAGGTTTTCCGGCAGACGACCGTCTGATTTCACAATCGCGCGGTACAGATTCACCAGCCCCGGACCTGAAAGGACGCGCTCGGCGGAGACGTGGCCGATCTCAGCGCGTAACTCTTCGAGGATAATCCCCTCTTCTTCGCTATTAGGCGCAAAATCTACGTGGCCACCTTCACCCGGCAGGCTCACCCAGCGCTGAGCAACATGCACCAGATGCGAGACGCCGAGGCCGGTACCGGCCCCGTAAACCGCAATCGGCTTGCCTTCGACCGGTTCAGCGCCGCCAAACTGGATCAGATGCTCTGGCTTCAGCATTGGGATCGCCATGGACACCGCGGTAAAGTCATTGATGATTTCAAGATGGGAAAAACCGAGGTTTTTTTTCATCTCGGCGATAGAGAATGCCCAGGTATGGTTGGTCATTGCGACCCAGTCGCCGGTTATCGGGCAGGCAATCGCGATGCAGCCGTCTTCAACGCTCACCTGATGCTCTTCCAGATAGACGCGGACAACGGCCTCAAGGCTTGGATAATCCAGCCCGGAATAGGTTTTCGCCCGGGAAATCTCACCGCTACTAACATCGCACAATGCGAGGCGCGCGTTCGTGCCGCCCACATCACCTACCAAAGCATACTTTGTCATTCTTCTACTGCTCCGCTAAAGTCAGAATAAATCTTTGGGACACTGTAAATTCAAGGCGTGATAACAACAACGGCCATAAGGTGAATGCCCATGGATTATCGATCTTCGTCACAGAATAACTTTACCGTTTCAGCACCTTTTGCACTATTGCCATAAAGCTTAATGTGCAAAGTAACGTAATGCCGTTTTGTACAAGGAAATCATCATGCTCCACCCGCGAGCCAGAACCATGCTGTTGCTGGCAATTCCGGCGCTAATTATTGGCGTGGCCTCAAGTCTGGTGCTCATTGTCGTGATGAAAGTCGCGTCGGTGCTGCAAGCCATGTTATGGACAGCGCTTCCGACAAAACTGGGCGTCAATGCTGATTCTCCTGCCTGGATCGTTGTGATGCTGACGTTAACCGGTATTGCGGTAGGCCTGGTGATCCGTTTCAGTCCCGGCCATGCCGGCCCCGATCCGGCGCAGGAACCACTGATTGGCGCCCCGGTTCCCCCTTCGGCACTGCCCGGACTGCTCATTGCGTTGATTATCGGTCTGGCCGGCGGCGTCAGCCTGGGGCCGGAGCATCCGATTATGGCGGTGAATATTGGCCTGGCGGTTTTCCTCGGTTCACGCATTTTGCCCCGCGTCGGCGCGCTGGACTGGACCATCCTCGCCTCCGCAGGCACCATCGGGGCACTTTTCGGCACGCCTGTCGCTGCCGCACTGATCTTTTCTCAGACGCTCAGCAGCAATAACGACGTCCCGCTGTGGGATAAACTCTTTGCTCCGCTGATGGCAGCAGCCGCTGGCGCGCTGACGACCAGCCTGTTTTTCCATCCCCACTTCTCACTCACCCTCCCCCACTATGGGCAAATGCAGATAGCCGATATTTTCAGCGGCGCCATCGTCGTCGCGTTCGCCATCGCGCTGGGAATGGTGGCGGTATGGTGTCTTCCTCGCCTGCACCGGCTGATGCATGAACTCAAACACCCGGTGTTAGTTCTGGGGGCAGGAGGTTTGATCCTCGGTATTTTAGGGGCAATCGGCGGGACGGTGACGTTGTTCAAAGGTCTGGACGAGATGCAGCAGCTGGCCTTCAGCCAGGTGTTTAGCGTCTCCGACTATCTGCTGTTTGCCGTGATTAAGCTGGCCGCGCTGGTGGTGGCTGCAGCCTGCGGTTTTCGCGGTGGACGCATCTTCCCGGTGGTCTTTGTCGGTGTAGCGCTGGGGCTGATGTTGCACGAACACGTCGATGCGGTGCCTGCGGCCATTACCGTCTCCTGCTCTATTCTGGGGCTGGTTCTGGTGGTCACGCGTGACGCCTGGCTCAGCCTGTTTATGGCGGCGGTAGTGGTACCCGATTCGACGCTTTTCCCCCTGCTCTGTATCGTGATGTTGCCCGCCTGGCTCCTGCTGGCGGGCAAACCGATGATGATGGCCTGGCGAAACGACAAGTAATCAGGCGCTATTGCGCGCTTCCAGCGCTTTAGTAATCGCCCCCAACAGCGGCGGGATATCGGCTTTCGGCAGCATCACCTCAATTAGCGAGAGCCGCTCGTGGTGCGCCACTTTCTCAAGGACATCCGCCAGCTGCTCCGCTTCACTGACCCGCCAGCACTGGGCCTGAGGATCAAGGCTCAGGGCCTGCGGGATTTGCGTCCAGTTCCATAGCGCAATGTCGTTATATCGCTGTTCCGGCCCGTGGATCGCTCTTTCCACCGTGTACCCTTCGTTGTTAAGGACCAGAATAATCGGGTGTTGTTTATCCCGCAGCATCGAGCCAAGCTCCTGGATGGTGAGCTGCGCTGCGCCATCCCCCGTCAGCACAATCACGCGCCGGTTCGGGCAGGCGGTTTGCGCGCCAAACGCTGCGGCCAGGGTGTAGCCGATCGATCCCCACAGCGGCTGGACGATAAAATTCACATCAGCCGGAAGACGAAGGTCGATCGCGCCGAAGGCCGAGGTGCCTTGATCCGCAAGGATGATGTCTCCAGGGCGGATAAACGTCTGCAACGTTTTCCAGAAATTCTCCTGCGTCAGCGAGCCATCCGGCTGCGGATATTCAATCGTGCTTTGAGACGACGGTGCCGGCGCATCGTGCACGTGCTGTTTACACAGCTCTACCAGCGTTTCGATTGCCTGAAGCATGGGGATGCCGGTAAACCAGACGTCACCGACGCGTGAGGCATGAGGCTGAACTTCAATTGTTTGTGACGGGGTTAGCTGATGCGTGAAGCCGGCGGTCAGGGTATCGGTAAATCGCGTCCCGATGCACAGCACCGTGTCTGCCCCTTCAATCGCCTCTTTTACCGCACCGGCGCTCGCCGAACCGCTGTAGGTGCCGTAAAAACCGGCGTGACGCTCGTCAAATATGCCTTTACCCATCAGCATGGTGGCGTGTGCCATCGGCACGTCCTTGACCCACTTCTGTAGGGCATGCTTCAGGCCGTGGCGAAGGACAAGGAAATCGGCCAGCAGCGCAGTACGCTTGCTCATGGCCAGCCTGTTCTCAGCGGCATCCCGGAACGCTTTCAGGCAGGCGCTATCGGCATGCGCGTGTTTGAGAGTGAGAGCGTTTACAGGAGGCGTGGCGGCTTTTTTTGCCACATCCGCAGGCAGCATCAGATAGCCGGGACGACGCTCCCGGAGCATGGTAGTTAATACCCGGTCAATCTCGTAACAGGCGTTTTGTTCGGTCAGGATCGCCTGTGCAACGGTGATCGGTTCGCTCATATGGTAAAAATGACGAAACTCACCGTCGCCCAGCGTATGGTGCAGCAGCTCTCCTCTTTGCTGTGACGCCGTACCCGGCGCGCCCACAATATGCAGTACCGGAACGTGCTCAGCATAACTGCCCGCAATGCCGTTCATGGCGCTTAATTCTCCTACACCAAATGTCGTCAGCAGCGCGGCAAAGCCCTTACATCGGGCGTATCCGTCCGCGGCATAGGAGGCGTTTAACTCGTTGGCACAGCCCACCCAACAGATATCCGGGCTGTCTATCACATGGTCGAGAAACTGCAGGTTATAGTCGCCCGGCACGCCAAACAGATGATCGGCTCCACAATCCGTAAGACGGTCCAGCAGGTAATCGGCGACGCAGTATGGGGTACGCATGAACAGGTATCCTTCTAATGTTGACCTCACCTTGAGTATTAAATAAGCGTGATGACTGTCCAGAATTGGCGATAAGAAGATCATGGAAAGAATGCTTTACAAAAAAGGCTGCGCTATGCTGCTTTTTTTCGCGTTAATGTAAACGCATACACTGATTTTTTCTTCAGCGCCAGAGGTGATGAGAATGGGTTATCAGCCGGACAAAAATCGTTATCGGACAATGGAGTATCGTCCCTGCGGGCAAAGCGGACTCAGGTTGCCCGCCATCTCGCTTGGGCTGTGGCATAACTTTGGCGACACCACGCTTATCGAAAACAGCCGTCAACTTTTACAGCGCGCGTTCGATCTGGGCATTACGCATTTCGACCTTGCCAACAACTATGGCCCGCCGCCGGGATCGGCCGAACGTAATTTCGGCCGTATTTTGCAGGAGGATTTCCTGCCCTGGCGCGACGAGCTGATCGTCTCTACCAAAGCAGGTTATACCATGTGGGATGGCCCTTACGGCGACTGGGGGTCACGCAAATATCTGCTGGCAAGCCTCGATCAGAGCCTGAAGCGCATGGGGCTGGAGTATGTGGATATCTTCTATCATCACCGTCCTGACCCACAAACGCCGCTGCTGGAAACCATGAAAGCGCTTGACCATGCGGTGCGCCAGGGAAAAGCCCTGTACGTCGGGTTATCCAACTACCCTGCAGAACTGGCCCGCAAGGCGATTGATATCCTGGACGATCTCGGTACGCCCTGCCTGATCCACCAGCCGAAATACTCTCTTTTTGAACGTGCGCCGGAAGAGGGGCTGCTGAACGTGCTGCAGGAAAAAGGGGTCGGCTGCATTCCCTTCTCGCCGCTGGCCGGTGGACAATTGACCAACCGCTATCTCAACGGCATTCCGGCAGACTCACGCGCGGCAAGCGGCAGTCAGTTCCTGAACCCTGACCAGATCACCGAAGAGAAGCTGGAGAAGGTAAGAAAGCTGAACGCCATTGCGGAAGAGCGCGGTCAGAAGCTGTCCCAGATGGCGCTGGCCTGGGTATTACGCCATGAGAACGTGACGTCAGTGCTGATTGGGGCAAGTAAAACGGCCCAGATTGATGATGCCGTGGGGATGCTGGAAAAGCGCCATTTCTCTGCGGAAGAACTTGTCCGTATTGACACGATCCTGAACAGCTCAAAATAGAATCACTTTTAGCAAAAAGTGCTCCCATTCAGGAATTCGGAGTTGAGGCGATGAAACGAGGCTTTACCAACTCGTAATATTGCGTTAACAGGCCCCACAAGGGCCCCGATCGTGAAGGAGAAAGAGTATGTTCAGGTCACTGATTCTTGCAGCGGTATTATTGGCTTCAGCCCCGCTGATCGCCAATGCGGGCGAAATCACCCTGTTGCCATCAGTAAAATTACAAATTGGCGATCGTGACGATTACGGCAGATACTGGGACGGTGGCTACTGGCGCGACCGTGACTACTGGAACCGTCACTATGAGTGGCGCGGAGACCGCTGGTGGAAACATGATAACGGCAGACACCGCGGCTGGTATAAAGACAACGCGTATGAGCGCGGCTACCGTGAAGGCTGGAACGATCGTGACGACCGTCGCGGCGGCTGGGATCGCGGCGGGAAAGGACGCGGCCACGGTCATGGCCACGGTCACCATTAATACAAAAAGGAGCCTCCCGGCTCCTTTTTCTTTTAGAGCCCCAATGCGGTGCCAATAAGCAGCCACAGGTTCAGTGCCACTACCACCACCACGATTGCCCACCCGGTCCGTTTCACCAGCGTTGAGTTAACCAGTTCGCCCATCAGGGTTTTGTTGCTGGTAAAGATCAGCAGCGGCACCAGCGCCAGCGCGATACCAAAGCTCAGCAGCACCTGGCTCATGACCAGAATTCTCGTAGGATCAAGCCCCATCAGAATCACGATAAATGACGGGAGCATGGTGACGGAGCGACGAACCCACAGCGGAATATGGAAGCGGACAAACCCCTGCATCACCACCTGGCCTGCCAGCGTGCCCACTACCGTAGAAGAGAGACCGGCAGCCACCAGGCTGAGACCAAATATCGTGGCGGCAGCATGGCTCAGTAAGGGCTCCAGCGTGAGATAGGCCTGGTCGAGATCGGCAATACCGGTGTGGCCGTTAAAGTGGAAAGCGGCGGCTGCGGTAGCCATCATCGCCAGATTGACAAACCCCGCGATGGTCATGGCAATCGCCACGTCCCATTTGGTGGCGGAGTAACGCTCTTTGCGCGTTCCACCGTGGAGATGCTGGGTCAGCGAGGAGTGCAGGTAAATCACATGCGGCATGATGGTCGCCCCCAATACCCCGGCGGCCAGGAACACCGCTTCCGAGGTTGGCAGGCTTGGGATTGCCATACCTTTGCCGAGCTGCACCAGATTCGGCTGTGAGAAAATCAGCTCGACGATATAGGCCGCCGCGACAAACAGCAGCAGACCGCCGATAACCTTCTCCAGCGGCTTTTGACCCCGACGCTGCAGCATCAGGATCAGGAAAGTGGCAATCCCGGTCAGTACCGCCCCCTGCAACAGCGACACGCCCAGAATCAGCTTAAAGCCGATCGCTGCGCCGATAAATTCAGCGAGGTCAGTGGCCATGGCGATGATTTCCGCCTGGACCCAATAGAGCCAGACGGCCGGACGCGGATAATGGTCGCGAATTTGCTCCGCCAGGTTTTTACCCGTGGCAATCCCCAGCTTTGCTGAGAGCATCTGAATCAGCATCGCCATCAGGTTAGCCCAGACGACCACCCACAGCAGCTTATAGCCGAAGCTGGCCCCGGCCTGAATATTGGTCGCAAAGTTACCTGGATCGATATAGCCAATGGCAGCGATGAACGCAGGTCCCATTAATGCGAACCGCAACTTGCGCGCGGCTCTGCCACTGCTACCCTCTACGCGACTGTTTGTCATTTCTGCCTCTGAAATATAGCCTTTGCTATGTTTAATGCTATCAAAATGAGAATGATTATCAAGATCATTTATGCTGTTTACAGTGATTTCTCTGATAGCTTTGAACGATAGACGGGCGGGTAAGTGGGGCGATCTAACAGAAACTAAAATCGCGCGCGCTTTTGTGAAGACTAGCACACAAACTTAACTTTTCACTCATTTACCTAACATAACAAAAATGTATTGTGGATCACTATTTTTGAGACTCGTCACAGGATGTAACTATAGTGTGTCCTCGATCTCGTTTTCTTTTCGCTTGTTACATAGAATGTGCACGAAAATTAAACCTGCCTCATATTTGGAGCAAATATGGACCGCGTCCTTCATTTTGTCCTGGCACTTGTTGTCGTTACTGCACTTGCATTGCTGGTCAGCACAGACCGCAAAAAAATTCGTATCCGTTATGTTGTCCAGCTGCTGGTCATTGAAGTTTTACTTGCGTGGTTCTTCCTGAACTCCAACGTAGGCCTCGGCTTCGTGAAAGGCTTCTCCGAAATGTTCGAAAAACTGCTCGGATTCGCCAATGAAGGGACCAACTTTGTCTTCGGTAAAATGAACGACGAAGGTCTGGCGTTCTTCTTCCTGAAGGTTCTCTGCCCTATCGTCTTCATCTCCGCGCTGATCGGTATCCTGCAGCACATCCGCGTTCTGCCGTTCGTTATTCGTGGAATTGGTTTCCTGTTATCCAAAGTGAACGGCATGGGCAAGCTGGAATCCTTCAACGCCGTCAGTTCCCTGATCCTCGGTCAGTCTGAGAACTTCATCGCGTATAAAGATATTCTCGGCAAAATGTCCCGCAACCGCATGTACACCATGGCGGCAACCGCAATGTCTACCGTGTCCATGTCTATCGTGGGCGCGTATATGACCATGCTGGAGCCAAAGTATGTTGTTGCGGCGCTGGTTCTGAACATGTTCAGCACCTTTATCGTTCTGTCGCTGATCAACCCGTACCGCGTTGACGCAAGCGAAGAGAACATTCAGATGTCAAACCTGCACGAAGGCCAGAGCTTCTTCGAAATGCTGGGTGAGTACATTCTGGCGGGCTTCAAAGTGGCGATTATCGTTGCCGCCATGCTGATCGGCTTCATTGCGCTGATTTCTGCGCTGAACGCCCTGTTCGCCGCGGTGCTGGGTATCTCCTTCCAGGGTATTCTGGGCTACATCTTCTACCCGGTTGCCTGGGTGATGGGTGTTCCGGCTCACGAAGCGCTGCAGGTGGGCAGCATCATGGCAACCAAACTGGTTTCTAACGAATTCGTTGCGATGATGGATCTGCAGAAAATTGCCAGCACGCTTTCTCCGCGCGCGGAAGGCATTCTGTCCGTGTTCCTGGTCTCCTTCGCGAACTTCTCGTCCATCGGGATTATCGCGGGCGCGATTAAAGGTCTGAACGAAGAACAGGGCAACGTGGTTTCTCGCTTTGGCCTGAAGCTGGTTTACGGCTCTACGCTGGTGAGCGTCCTGTCTGCTTCTATCGCGGCACTGGTACTCTAACGTTTAGCGTTAAACAAAAACCGGGAGCCTGGCTCCCGGTTTTTTTATGCCCGCAATTCTTCCAGCGGTTTGGGTTTGCCTATCAGGTAGCCCTGCAGGTAATCCACGCCGAAGCGAAGCAGCATCTCGCGCTGCGCCGGTGTTTCGACGTATTCCGCTACGACGCACAGCGATTTCGTCTTCGCCAGATTACACATCGACTGCACGATCATCGCATCCATATCATCGGTACAAATGTCTTTAATAAAGCAGCCGTCAATTTTAATGATGTCTGCCTGCAGGCGTCTGAGGCGCTCGTAGTTGGCGTAGCCGGTACCAAAATCATCTATAGCAATCCGGAAACCGTAATCCCGCAGTTGCTGAATATTGTGGATGCTGCTGCCTGAATTTGAGAAGGCCTGCTCTTCGGTAATCTCAATCACGACGGACTGAGGCGCAACGCCGTAGCGTTCAAAGAGCGCACAAATCTCGGACGCCACCTCTTTTTGCATCAGCGTAAGCGGCATCAGATTAACGGAGAAACGAGCGCCAGCCTGCGTTGAAGGGTGATCGCGCAGCCACAGCAGTAATTTCTCCATGACGCACATATCAAACCGGTGGCTAAGGTTGAACTGGGCAATCAACGGAATAAAGCGGTCAGGAGTGAAGATCTCGCCCTCGCTCTCCATACGCGCCAGAATTTCGTAGTAGCCGCTCCCGTCCGCCTTCTGGATCGGTTGCGCGTATAAATGGAACTGGCCCGCCTCCAGGGCATGCTTAATCCGCGCCAGCATCAGGACTCGCTCTGTCGTTTGCCCTGATGCCGCCTCGAGGCTATTCGTGAGCGCAAGCACGTTGTTTGCTGCTCCGCAGGATTGCTCGGCCAGCCAGCTCAGCTGCCCCAGCGTGTGGTGCAGTTTTTCGCCGTTTTCGACCATTCCCCAGGACGCACCGAATTCAATATCCAGCCCGGTGTTGTTCCAAAAAATCTTACGGCTGTTCAGTCGATCAACCATATGCTGGAGGCGCTCAGCGGTTCCCGGGCCCAGTAATACCAGCACAAGCTCGCTTCCGGGAAGCTGGAAGAGCGTCTCATCTTTTTGCAGGAGAGGCTGCAGCGACGTGGCGATCGTACGTTTGCAATGGACCCGCATCAGGATCCCATAATGGCGGCTCAAAAATTCCAGGTTATCCATACGCAGAATACTCACTTTTGCATCCGGGTGAATCTCAAGATAATCCTCCAGCGCACGAATATTGGGCAATCCGGTCAGCGGATCGGTGAGCGCCCTCCCCTGCCAGCCCCGCTTAAGCCACTCGCTGCGCTGGTAAATGCGCGACATGTAAAGCAGACAGATCGCGAATGAGATAAGCACGGACAGAATAAAAGAGAGCGAATGGCCCGATTCCACCCCGTTAAGGAAATTGTAGTTGTAGGTCAACAGCAGGAGCGCAGATACAGCCCACAGCAGAGAAATCAACGCATAGGTCAGTCGGCTTATCGCTAAGGTAAAAAGAATAAAAATCAGCGGCATCAAATAGCCCGCAATGACGGGAGATTCAAAAGGACCACATAAAATGACGAGAATGAAACTTAATAGCACCAGCCAGGCAAAAATATATAATGAATTCTTGTGAAAAAACACGGGCTTCACGCTTCGTCGCCAGAAACTTATTGCATAACGGGGATTAATTATCATTCTTAACGGGTAATAGAACATCATGGTAAAAATCAATGCCGCGCATATCAGGCTTTGTATATCCACAACGTTATAAATTACCGTCCCTTCGCCGAAAAAGGTCGAAATTGTCACCGGAAAATCAAACAAATAGCCCGCCAAATACATCGACAGCTTAATCCCTATTGGCACCATAAAACCGAGCCAGAATATCCGCAATCCGATGTGCTTGTTAGGGATGGAGTAGCGCCAACGCTTACCCAGCATGATGCGCAGAAGGCCGCACGCCGCGAACAACGCAAAGGTCTGACAGAACAGTAATACTGAATATTGTAGCGGTGCTAAATTTACATAGAATAAATTAGTGACAGTAAAACCTAACAAAATGGGAAGAATAGCCCTGCGCCCAAATAGCAGAATTACCGCCAGCATTACGCTTAAAGGTAACCATGCTAAATAAACGTCGTGACCATTAACAATTGCGCGGGGAGAGAGATAACGGGAGACAGGTACCGCAATCAGGCATAAAGCCAGAGCAATCATAAATATCTTTACATTATTGTAAGTTTTTCTATTCATTAACCTGGGCGTTATTTTCCGAGAGAATTATTGACCGGATGGATAATAGGTTTATTAATTGCGCGAATCAAGTTCAAGTCTATTTTTAGACTGGTTTATTGATGTCGATTGAGGTGAGGTACGGGAATACCTTCTTTTTGATAACAAAATACGGTGGCGGGTGTTACAAACACATAAAAAAAACCCTCGTCTTTTGACGAGGGTTTACAATTTTGGTGGAGCTAAGCGGGATCGAACCGCTGACCTCTTGCATGCCATGCAAGCGCTCTCCCAGCTGAGCTATAGCCCCACATGTGACTTTACTGACCGCACTCTGTTGGGTTCAGAGTTTGGTGGAGCTAAGCGGGATCGAACCGCTGACCTCTTGCATGCCATGCAAGCGCTCTCCCAGCTGAGCTATAGCCCCATCGTAAAGCTGTCATGTTGACGGGCGGCATAATATGAATTCCACCGCGGAGTGTCAACGGCAAAATCAATCCCAGCCATTCAATCGCCGAAAAATCATGCAAATGAATCACTTTGCGAGCCTGCTCGCAGTCAGGAGTTAAGCCTGTCACGTTTTCACGTAAAACGGTGCTATAAAATGAGCCGTTAATTAACCCCACTGATATTCAGGAAATTGCATGATCAAGGAACGAATGACGCCAGAAGAGTTAGCCCTCCTCACTGGCTATAGCCGCCAGACCATCAATAAATGGGTACGCAAAGAGGGTTGGATTACATCACCAAAACCAGGTGTCCAGGGCGGGAAAGCTCGCCTGGTACATGTGAACGAAAAAGTCCGTGACTTTATCCGCAGCGCACGTCGGGCAACTGAAACGTCCGAACTGCCAGAAGGCGTCAGTCATGATAGTTCGCTTCACACGCTGCTCCTGACGCTGGCCAATGAAATGACGCCGGAAGAGCAGAAGCAGATGACATCGCTGTTAATGCGGGAAGGGATTACCGGATTGTTGCAACGTTTAGGGATTCGCGATCAGAACTGATATGAAAAAATTACGCAGCAAAATGACCACGGAAGAGCTGGCGGAGAGTTTGGGCGTTGCCAGACAAACGGTTAATCGCTGGATACGCCAGCAGGGATGGAAAACCGAAGGCCTCAACGGCGTGAAGGGTGGTCGCGCGCGGCTCATTCATATTGATGCGCGCGTGAAGGAACATATTATGAGCCTCCCGGCGATCCGTAACCGTCAGGCGGTTTACCATCTCGCTGAGGTCACCGCTTCATACAGTGAACCCTCTTCAAACCTGTCTCCGGGCATTATTGAGACGCTGGAGAGTATGACTCAGCCAGAGCAGAGGCGTCTGGACGCCTTATTGAAACGCGAAGGCATACACGGCTTTCTGACGCGGCTCGGTCTCACGGAATAAGAGGCATAAAAAAACGGCAGGTTAACCTGCCGTTTTTTTATCTGAAGCCTAATTACTGCTGATTTTCGCGTTCAGCAATAAAGTCCAGCGCCTTGTTAATGCGCGCTACGCTGCGTGACTTGCCGATGGCGTGAACCGTCACATCCAGTGCCGGAGACTGACCCGCCCCGGTTACCGCAACGCGCAGTGGCATGCCGACTTTACCCATACCGACTTCCAGCTCGTCTGCCGTCGCCTGAATGGCGTGATGCACATTCTCAGCGGTCCACTCGGTAAGGGCCGCCAGCTTGTCGCGCACCACTTCCAGCGGCTGACGCGCAACCGGACGGAGGTGTTTCTTCGCGGCGTCCGCGTCGAACTCTTCAAACTCTTCATAGAAGTAGCGGCAGCTTTCGGCAATCTCTTTCAGCGTTTTGCAGCGCTCGCCGAGGAGTTTCACCAGGTCCGCCAGCTCAGGGCCAGTGCGGGTATCAATATTTGCCTGCTCAATATGCCACTGCAGATACGTCGCCACATATTCTGGCTGCATGGTGTTGATGTAGTGATGGTTCAGCCACAGGAGCTTGTCGGTATTAAAGGCGCTCGCTGATTTGCTTACAGAGCTCAGAGAGAACAGCTCGATCATCTCTTCGCGACTGAAGATCTCCTGGTCACCGTGGGCCCAGCCCAGACGCACCAGATAGTTCAGCAGTGCTTCCGGCAGATAACCGTCGTCGCGATACTGCATAACGCTTACCGCACCGTGACGTTTAGACAGTTTTTTCCCGTCATCGCCGTTGATCATGGAGACGTGCGCATAAACTGGCACAGGGGCGTTCAGCGCCTTCAGGATGTTGATCTGACGTGGCGTATTGTTGATATGGTCTTCACCACGGACAACGTGAGTAATTTCCATATCCCAGTCGTCAACCACAACGCAGAAGTTGTAGGTTGGAGAACCGTCGGTACGACGGATGATCAGATCGTCCAGCTCCTGGTTGCTGAATTCAATTGGGCCACGGATCTGGTCGTCAAAGATCACCGAGCCCTCTTGCGGGTTAGCAAAACGCACCACGCAAGGCTCATCTGCAGCATGCTCGCTATGGTCGTGGCGGCAGCGGCCGTCATAACGCGGCTTTTCACCGTTCGCCATCTGCGCTTCACGCAGTTCATCCAGACGCTCTTTAGAGCAGTAGCACTTATACGCCGTGCCCGCGACCAGCATCTCATCAATGACGGCGTTATAGCGGTCAAAGCGTTTGGTCTGGAAGTAAGGACCTTCATCCCATTCCAGATTCAGCCAGTTCATCCCATCCATAATGGCTTCAATTGCTTCTGGCGTGGAGCGCTCAAGATCGGTGTCTTCAATACGCAGCACGAACTCACCTTTGTTGTGGCGTGCGAAAAGCCAGGAATAGAGAGCGGTACGTGCACCACCGACGTGCAGATAGCCTGTCGGGCTCGGCGCGAAGCGAGTTTTGATTTTCATGAAATGGCCTTACGTTATAAAGATGCCGGCAATCGGCAAATCCTGGGGAAAAAACGATGGGCAATATTCTATCACTGTGGGGGGATTCCTCAATGTTGATCCCTTTATCGTGACCGAGTTTGCGATTTTTGTTTAGAAATCATGCGTCATTGCCCGTTTCGCGATCGTTTTGTTTAATTTTACGACGAACGAATAAAAACTTTAGAAAATGCGTTGACTCATTTTCAACTCTCCCTATAATGCGACTCCACACAGCGGGGGTGATTAGCTCAGTTGGTAGAGCATCTCCTTTACACGGAGGGGGTCGGCGGTTCGAGCCCGTCATCACCCACCATCTACTTCGGTAGGCCCGCAGTGTAGATAAGAATTGAGATTGGGCGATTAGCTCAGTTGGTAGAGCATCTCCTTTACACGGAGGGGGTCGGCGGTTCGAGCCCGTCATCGCCCACCATTTCGGGTCGTTAGCTCAGTTGGTAGAGCAGTTGACTTTTAATCAATTGGTCGCAGGTTCGAATCCTGCACGACCCACCAATGTAGAAAGGCGCCCTAAAGGCGCCTTTTTGCTATCTGCAGTTTGTCTACTTCCGCCTTCCAGTACACTTTCACCGCATCATCAATACTGATTGTGTATCAATGTAACTCCCTGCCAGATATGGCAGTTTTGCTCAAGCTAATCCCGTTGGTGCCGATACCTCTGTTTTATAACGCGAGGAAAAAGTATGACGACCATTCAGGCTTCAACCCAACAGATTCAAACCAGCGGCGCGAGTGGAACTTCGAGCAGTAACGATATCGCTACGCAAATCACCCGCATTCTCGACAAGATCAAAAAGCTGACTCAGCAGTTAAAAGAGCTGGCGAACAGCCCCATCAGCACCGATGAGAAGAAAAAGCAGCAGGAACTTATTCAGACCCAGCTCAAAGTGCTGCAGGCACAGCTCGCCGCGCTGCAGCGCCAGCAGGCCGAAGAGGCCCAGAAGAAGCAGGATCAAAAGCTGGGCAAAGTGGAAGGGGTGAATACCCCTTCAGACAATAATCATATTGATATCTACATCTAATCTTCTGATGCGTTAAACAGTGGGTCGCGTATGCGGGCTTCGGTTAATCGTTGTGCCTGGATACGCACCACTTCCCAGATAGCCTGCGCCGCCCCCGAGAGTGAGCGATTTTTTCGCCGCACCAGCATCAGCTTTCGCTCAACAACGGGCGTTAATCGCCTGACGGCCAGCCGGCTTCCCTGCGGCAGGGGAAGCGCCAGGGCGGGCAACACGCTGATGCCAATACCGGCTTCCACCATCGGAAAAAGCGTCGCCGGGTGACCAATCTCCTGCACGATCGTTGCCTTTACGCCCTGATTCACCAGCGCGGAATCAATCAGCGGACGACTGCCCGAGGCATAATCCTGTAAAACCAGGTTCGCGCCCGTCAGAGACTGCCAGCTGATTTCCGGCAACGTGGCCAGCGGGTCGTCGTCACGGCAGAGCAGCAAGAATGGCTCGGAAAGTACGCTTTCACACGCCAGATCGCTCGCCTGGCCGGGATCGATAACAATACCAAAATCCACATCTCCCTGGCGGATGCTCTCCAGCACCCACTGCTGCGGCCTGTCATGCAGGACAAAATCAATGTCCGGGTAGCGATGACTTCCCTCGGCAATACACTGAGGGATAAGGTGCGCAGAGATTGTCTGGCTGGCCGCGACGCGCACGGTCCCCGAAAGCTGCTGCCCCAGCCTCCCCACGTCTCTGAGCGTGCTGTTCAGCTCATCCAGCAATCGTTCAAGACGCAGGGCGAGCTGCTGCCCTGCTTCGGTCAGCACCACTTCACGGGTTGTGCGGTCAAGCAACTTCACCCCGGTCTGATTCTCAAGCTCTTTCACGCTGTGGCTGACCGCCGACTGGCTCAGGCCAATCATCTCCCCTGCCCGGCTAAAGCTGCGGGCGTGAGCGACGGTGACGAAAATACGAAGCTGGCGTAAGGAGTAATTCATCTGTTTCATTCATGAATGGATGCAATAAATCAATTTTATTTCTCAAATGGAAAAAAGCACAATAGCGACATCTGTTTTCAGGAGTCATTATGAAACTATTTCGTATTGTTGATCCGTTTACGCTCACCCTGGTGGTTACCGTTTTACTGGCCTCGTTCTTCCCCGCCCGCGGGGGCTTCGTCCCGTTTTTTGAAGGGCTGACGACGGCCGCCATCGCACTGCTGTTCTTTATGCACGGCGCAAAGCTCTCGCGCGAAGCGATTATTGCCGGCGGTAGCCACTGGCGGCTGCATCTCTGGGTGATGTGCAGCACGTTCATTCTGTTCCCAATCCTCGGAGTGCTGTTTGCCTGGTGGGCGCCGGTTAACGTCGACCCGGCGCTCTACACCGGTTTCCTGTATCTCTGTATTCTGCCGGCTACCGTACAGTCCGCCATTGCCTTTACCTCTCTCGCCGGAGGGAACGTTGCGGCCGCGGTCTGCTCGGCATCAGCATCCAGCCTGTTAGGGATTTTCGTTTCCCCGCTGCTGGTGGGCCTGCTGATGAACATGCACGGCGCGGAAGGCAATCTCGAGCAGGTTGGAAAAATTTGCCTGCAGCTGCTGCTGCCGTTTGTCCTGGGGCATCTATCCCGTCCATGGACCGGGGCGTTCGTGGCTAAGCACAAGAAATGGATCTCAAAAACCGACCAGTCGTCGATTCTGCTGGTGGTCTATTCCGCCTTCAGTGAAGCGGTTGTGAACGGGATCTGGCATAAGGTGGGCGCAGGTTCGCTGCTGTTTATCGTGGTGGTCAGCATCGTCCTGCTGGCGATTGTGATTGCGGTAAACGTCTTTGTGGCACGCAGGTGCGGCTTCAGCAAAGCGGATGAAATCACCATTGTGTTCTGCGGTTCGAAAAAGAGCCTGGCTAACGGTATCCCGATGGCCAATATTCTATTCCCGACCTCGGTGATTGGGATGATGGTGCTGCCGCTGATGATTTTCCACCAGATCCAGCTGATGGTCTGCGCGGTGCTGGCGCGTCGCTACAAGCGCCAGACCGAAAAGCTGGCGCAGGAAGAGACCCGCGCCGCGAAGGCTTAAGGACGTTTTAGGGGCTGAACCAGCTGGGTCAGCCCCTCGGTTTTGATCAGTAACGTGATAGCCATCAGCTCGCCCAGTCGCCCTGCCGGGAATTCATCCTTACGGGCAAACCACAGCAGATACTCCTCCGGCAAATCAATCAGCCTGCGGCCCTTTTATTTACCGAACGGCATCTCCGTATTGGCTATTTCAACGAGCTGTTCTTTCTCCACGTTACTCTCCTAACAGACGCATCATTTCCGCTTCATCGATAACCGCAATGCCGAGCTCCTGGGCTTTTGCCAGCTTCGAACCCGCCGCTTCCCCGGCGATCACCAGGTCGGTTTTCTTCGACACGCTGCCCGCCACTTTGGCCCCCAGCGCCACCAGGCGCGCTTTCGCATCGTCGCGTGAAAGCTGGCTCAGGCTGCCGGTCAGGACGACCGTTTTACCGGCGAACGGACTGTCGATCTCTTCGGCGTTAACCACCACTGGCGCGGGCCACCTGATGCCCTCTTCCAGCAGCTTGCCGATAACTTCACGGTTGCTCTCTTCGGCGAAGAAGTTAAATACGTGCGTGGCGACCACAATGCCAACGTCAGGGACTTTCTGCAGCTCGTCGATGCTTGCCTTTTCCAGCGCCTCCAGCGTACCAAAGTACGCCGCCAGGCCCGCTGCCGTCGCCTCACCCACTTCACGAATGCCCAGCGCGTACAGGAAGCGGGCAAAGGTCGTCTCTTTGGCGGCTTCCAGCGCGTTAACCACATTCTGGGCTGACTTTGGCCCCATGCGATCCAGACCGGTCAGTTTACCTGCCGTCAGCCTGAAGAGATCCGCTGGCGTATGGACATACTCTTTCTCAACCAGCTGATCGATAATCTTGTCGCCCATGCCGTCGACATCCATCGCCCGACGGGAGACGAAGTGCTTCAGCGATTCTTTACGCTGCGCACCACAGATTAAGCCCCCAGTACAGCGCGCCACCGCTTCACCTTCCACACGCTCAACGTCGGAGCCGCACACCGGGCAGTGGGTCGGGAAGACGATCTCGCGCGTATCGGCAGGACGTTCCGACTCCACGACGTTAACCACCTGCGGGATAACGTCGCCCGCGCGGCGAATCACCACTTTGTCACCAATGCGCAGGCCGAGGCGTTCGATTTCATCGGCGTTATGCAACGTGGCATTACTCACCAGCACGCCCGCAACCTGCACGGGCTCCAGACGGGCGACCGGGGTAATCGCCCCCGTACGGCCAACCTGGAACTCCACATCGCGAACGACGGTCATCTGCTCCTGAGCAGGGAACTTAAACGCCACCGCCCAGCGCGGCGCGCGCGCCACAAAGCCTAGCTGCTCCTGCAGCGCCAGAGAATTCACCTTGATGACGACGCCATCAATATCAAAACCGAGCGTCGGACGGTCCTCTTCCACCTTGTGGTAGAACGCCAGCACCGCTTCCGGCGAGTCGCAGAGCTGAACGCGGTTGCTCACCGGCAGGCCCCACGCTTTAAACTGCAGCAGGCGTCCGAGGTGCGTATCCGGCAGCTCGCCGCCCTCCAGAATACCGACGCCGTAGCAGAAGAAAGTAAGCGGTCGCTTCGCGGTAATACGCGGGTCAAGCTGGCGCAGAGAGCCTGCCGCCGCATTACGCGGGTTAGCAAACACCTTCCCGCCGGTGCGACGCGCCTCGTCGTTAATTTTCTCGAAGCCCGCCTGGGGCAGGAACACCTCGCCGCGCACTTCCAGACGCGCGGGAATGTTTTCACCCTGCAGCTTCAGCGGGATCGCGCGGATGGTACGCACGTTGGTGGTGATGTCTTCGCCCGTCGTACCGTCGCCACGCGTTGCGGCACGCACCAGCACACCGTTTTCATAGAGAAGACTGACCGCCAGGCCATCCAGCTTGAGCTCGCAGCACCAGGTGAGGGAGTCGCTGCTTTTCAGACGATCCTGCACGCGCTTGTTAAACGCGAGGAAGCTCTCTTCATCAAATACGTTATCCAGCGACAGCATCGGCACCTCATGGCGCACCTGGCTGAAAGCGCCAAGCGGCTCAGCGCCGACGCGCTGGGTGGGGGAATCCGGCGTGATAAGCTCCGGATGCTGCGCCTCTAATTCGCGCAGCTCGCGCATCAGGCGGTCATATTCGGCATCCGGGACTTCCGGCGCGTCCATAACATGATAGAGGTATTCATGATGGCGAAGCGTGGTTCGCAGTTCAGTGAGTTGTTGTTCGATTGAGTCCATATCGCACCATCAATGAGAAAAAACCCCCGACAGGCGGGGGTTGAGGAGGAGTTGAAGTAAACGCGACGATTACGCGTTAGCTTCCTTAACTTCGCGGATGCGGTCCTGATACTCGCGCAGCTTCTGCGGGGTCATCATTCGACGCTGATCGTCGAGCACCACGCCGCCGACTTCGTCAGCGATGTGCTGAGCGGACTGCAGCATCAGCTTAAAGTTTTGCAGTTCATCGCCGTAAGAAGGCACCTGCATAAAGATAGTGACGCCCGGGGTCACGAAATCACCGGTCATTTCCGGATCAAAGGTGCCAGGGTTAACCATGTTGGCCAGGCTGAACAGCGCCGGACCGCTACCGTCAGGGCTCAGGTGACGATGGAAAATGTTCATATCGCCAAACTTGAATCCTGCCTGTTGAATACTGTTGAGCAGCACGTCACCGTTAAGATGGCTGCCGTGATGCGCGGCCACGTTCATGATGATCACCGCTTCTTTACGCTGCGGTTTTTCAACAACCGGCTCTGGTTCTACAACGGGCTCAGGCTCAACGTGCGGAGCCGGAGCAGGCTGAGGCGCAGGCTGTACGTGAACAGGCTGCTGCGGTTGTTGTACCGGCTGAGCAGGATGTTGCTGCACGGGCTGCTGCACCGGTTGCTGTTGAACCGGCTGTGGCGCAGCAGGCTGCTGATAGACAGGCTGTTGCGGCGGCTGGCGCACCGGTTCTTCCACAGGCTGCGGCGCTGGCTGGCGCGGCTGTGCAGAAGCATACGGCGGTTGATACTGGTGCTGCGAAGGACGAGGCGCTTCATGCTCCCCATGGCCTGCGCCGGGCGCAGTATTGACCCGATGAACACGAACTTCACCCACGCCGTCGTCATCGCTGCCGTCGATGTCATCTTCACTGTCATCGTCGTCACGACTGGACTTCATGCGCTTCAGTGGGCGATCGCGAAACATCGAGGAACGCTCTTTACGGCTGGTCCAGAAACCATGTACCAGTAAAGCGATTATGGCGATCGCGCCAACAATGATTAATATCAGACGCAAATCCTGCATCATTATATTCTCTGTTGTTCTAACACCTTGCCACCACGGCAAACATTTACTCACTAAGAGTATTTGCCGTTTACGTCAAGTGCAAGTGTGTGCAGAGCATTCACAGCATAAAGATGAAGGAAATCGTGCTTTTTGCTGGTTTTTCGAACATTTCCGAACTGGTCATTGCTCCGTAAGTGGATAATATAGGCGGGCAATTCCACTGGTTGTGTAAAAAGGAGTACAGCCTGGCTATGGTTTCAACATCTTCTTCTCCCCCGCGCAGCGGCGTCTGGTATTTTTCTCAGGGCTGGAAACTGGTCTCCCTGCCGGGGATTCGACGCTTCGTGATTCTGCCGCTGTTGATCAACATTATTCTGATGGGCGGCGCGTTCTGGTGGCTATTCACAAAGCTGGAGAGCTGGATCCCGTCGCTGATGAGTTACGTTCCGGACTGGCTGCAGTGGCTTAACTACCTGCTCTGGCCGGTGGCGGTGATCTCCGTGCTGCTGGTGTTTGGATACTTCTTTTCGACGATTGCCAACTGGATAGCCGCACCGTTCAACGGTCTGCTGGCGGAACAGCTGGAAGCGCGGCTTACCGGTGCGACGCCGCCGGACACGGGCGTGCTGGGGATCATGAAAGACCTGCCACGCATCATGAAGCGCGAGTGGCAGAAGTTTGCCTGGTACCTGCCCCGCGCGGTCGTGCTGCTTATCCTCTATTTTGTGCCAGGCATTGGCCAGACGGTGGCGCCGGTGCTGTGGTTCCTGTTCAGCGCCTGGATGCTGGCCATCCAGTACTGCGACTATCCGTTCGATAACCACAAGGTGCCGTTTAAAGAGATGCGCACTGCCCTGCGAAGCCAGAAGGTCGCGAACATGCAGTTTGGCGCGCTGACCAGCCTGTTCACCATGATTCCCTTCCTGAATCTGTTCATCATGCCCGTCGCCGTCTGCGGCGCGACGGCGATGTGGGTCGACTGCTACCGTGCTAAGCACGCGTTATGGAAATAATGCAAAAATGTGTAAAGCAGGGGTGGCTTATGCCGCCCCTTATTCCATACTGATCCCCATTATTTCCTTGCAGTATATAGATATGCGAATTCCTTACTTCCCCCTACCTGCTCAACAGGTATGCTGGGTCGGTATCCCAATTTCATACAGTTAAGGACAGGCCATGAGTAAGATTTATGAAGACAACTCGCTGACTATCGGTCATACGCCCCTGGTTCGACTGAACCGTATCGGTAATGGACGCATTCTGGCGAAGGTCGAATCACGTAACCCGAGCTTCAGCGTAAAATGCCGTATCGGTGCAAACATGATTTGGGATGCTGAAAAACGTGGCGTACTGAAGCCTGGCGTTGAGCTGGTGGAACCGACCAGCGGTAACACCGGTATCGCTCTGGCCTATGTGGCCGCCGCGCGTGGCTACAAGCTGACGCTGACCATGCCAGAAACCATGAGCATTGAGCGTCGTAAGCTGCTCAAAGCGCTGGGCGCGAACCTGGTGCTGACCGAAGGCGCGAAGGGCATGAAGGGCGCCATCCAGAAAGCTGAAGAGATTGTGGCCAGCGATCCGGCGAAATATCTGCTGCTGCAGCAGTTCAGCAACCCGGCTAACCCGGAAATTCACGAGAAGACCACCGGTCCGGAAATCTGGGAAGATACCGACGGCCAGGTTGACGTCTTTATCTCCGGCGTAGGTACCGGCGGTACGCTGACCGGCGTGTCACGCTATATTAAAGGCACAAAGGGTAAAAAAGACCTGATCACCGTTGCCGTTGAGCCAACTGACTCACCGGTTATCACCCAGGCACTGGCGGGTGAAGAGCTTAAGCCAGGCCCGCATAAAATTCAGGGTATTGGCGCAGGCTTCATTCCGGGCAACCTGGACCTGAAGCTGATCGATAAAGTGGTGACTATCACTAACGAAGAAGCCATTTCTACCGCGCGTCGCCTGATGGATGAAGAAGGCATTCTGGCGGGTATCTCTTCCGGTGCGGCCGTTGCGGCAGCGCTCAAGCTTCAGGAAGATGAAGCCTTTACCAACAAGAATATTGTGGTTATCCTTCCTTCTTCGGGCGAGCGTTACCTGAGCACCGCACTGTTTGCCGATCTGTTTACCGAAAAAGAACTGCAACAGTAGTGCCAGCATGTTAATAACGCGTAAAAAAGCACCTTTTCAGGTGCTTTTTTGTGGCCTGCTTCAAACTTTTGCCCCTCCTGGCATTGCTTCACCCCGTTGGGTCTGGTATTTAAACCAGCAATTATTTTGATGCGTGAAATTAATCGGTGAATGAAATAGCCTTGCTGAATCGATTTTATGATTTGGTTCAAGTCTTGCTTTCGCTGCATAATGTTTAATGACGATCGAAACGTCAGCGCTAACAATACAGGCTAAAGTTCAGTCGCCAGGCTAGACTTTAGTTCCACAACACTAAACCTATAAGTTGGGGAAATACAATGTTCCAGCAAGAAGTTACCATTACCGCTCCGAACGGTCTGCACACCCGCCCTGCTGCTCAGTTTGTTAAAGAAGCAAAAGGCTTCACTTCTGAAATCACTGTGACTTCCAACGGCAAAAGCGCGAGCGCAAAAAGCCTGTTCAAACTGCAGACTCTGGGCCTGACTCAGGGCACCGTTGTCACCATCTCTGCAGAAGGTGAAGACGAGCAGAAAGCAGTTGAGCATCTGGTAAAACTGATGGCTGAGCTCGAGTAAGTTTCCGGGTTCTTTTAAATATCAGTCACAAGTAAGGTAGGGTTATGATTTCAGGCATTTTAGCATCCCCGGGTATCGCTTTCGGCAAAGCACTGCTGCTGAAAGAAGACGAGATCGTCATCGACCGGAAAAAAATTTCTGCCGACAAGGTTGATCAGGAAGTTGAACGTTTTCTGAGCGGTCGTGCCAAGGCATCTGCGCAACTGGAAGCAATCAAAACTAAAGCTGGCGAAACTTTCGGTGAAGAAAAAGAAGCCATCTTCGAAGGGCACATCATGCTGCTCGAAGATGAGGAGCTGGAGCAGGAAATCATAGCCCTGATTAAAGATAAAGGCATGACGGCCGACGCGGCTGCGCATGAAGTTATCGAAGGTCAGGCAACTGCCCTGGAAGAACTGGATGATGAATACCTGAAAGAACGTGCGGCTGACGTACGTGACATCGGTAAGCGCCTGCTGCGCAACATCCTGGGTCTGGCCATCATCGATCTGAGCGCGATTCAGGATGAAGTTATCCTGGTTGCCGCTGACCTCACCCCGTCTGAAACCGCACAGCTGAACCTGAAAAAGGTCCTCGGTTTCATCACTGACGCGGGTGGCCGTACCTCCCACACCTCTATCATGGCGCGCTCTCTGGAACTGCCTGCCATCGTGGGTACCGGTAGCGTCACCTCTCAGGTGAAAAACGGCGACTATCTGATTCTGGATGCCGTAAACAATCTGGTTTACGTCAACCCAACCAATGAAGAGATCGATAAACTGCGCGCGGTTCAGGAGCAGGTTGCGACTGAAAAAGCGGAACTCGCTAAGCTGAAAGACCTGCCAGCCATCACCCTGGACGGCCATCAGGTAGAAGTGTGCGCAAACATCGGTACCGTCCGCGACGTTGATGGCGCTGAGCGCAACGGTGCGGAAGGCGTAGGTCTCTATCGTACAGAATTCCTGTTCATGGACCGCGACGCGCTGCCAACGGAAGAAGAGCAGTTTGCTGCCTATAAAGCCGTGGCTGAAGCGTGTGGTTCTCAGGCGGTTATCGTCCGTACCATGGACATCGGCGGCGACAAAGAGCTGCCGTACATGAACTTCCCGAAAGAAGAGAACCCGTTCCTGGGCTGGCGTGCAATCCGTATCGCGATGGATCGTAAAGAGATCCTGCGTGACCAGGTTCGCGCGATCCTGCGTGCCTCTGCTTTCGGTAAACTGCGCATCATGTTCCCGATGATCATCTCTGTTGAAGAAGTGCGTGCACTGAAGAAAGAGATCGAAATCTACAAACAGGAACTGCGCGACGAAGGTAAAGCCTTTGACGAGTCAATCGAGATCGGCGTAATGGTGGAAACACCTGCGGCGGCGACCATTGCGCGTCATTTAGCCAAAGAAGTTGATTTCTTTAGTATCGGCACCAATGATTTAACGCAGTACACCCTGGCAGTTGACCGTGGTAATGATATGATTTCACATCTCTACCAGCCAATGTCACCGTCCGTACTGAACTTGATCAAGCAAGTTATTGATGCTTCTCATGCAGAAGGTAAATGGACTGGCATGTGTGGTGAGCTTGCAGGCGACGAACGTGCTACACTTCTGTTGCTGGGTATGGGTCTGGACGAATTCTCTATGAGCGCCATTTCCATCCCGCGCATTAAGAAGATTATCCGTAACACGAACTTCGAAGATGCGAAGGTGTTAGCAGAGCAGGCTCTTGCTCAACCGACAACGGACGAGTTAATGACGCTGGTTAACAAGTTCATTGAAGAAAAAACAATCTGCTAATCCACGAGATGCGGCCCAAATTACTGCTTAGGAGAAGATCATGGGTTTGTTCGATAAACTGAAATCTCTGGTTTCTGATGATAAGAAAGACTCCGGAACTATTGAGATTGTTGCTCCGCTCTCCGGCGAGATCGTCAACATCGAAGACGTGCCGGATGTAGTGTTTGCTGAGAAAATCGTTGGTGATGGCATTGCTATCAAACCAACTGGCAACAAAATGGTTGCTCCAGTTGACGGCACCATCGGTAAAATTTTTGAAACCAACCATGCGTTCTCTATCGAATCTGATAGCGGTATCGAACTGTTCGTTCACTTCGGTATCGACACCGTTGAACTGAAAGGCGAAGGCTTCAAACGTATCGCGGAAGAAGGCCAGCGTGTTAAAGTTGGCGACCCGGTAATTGAATTCGATCTGCCACTGCTGGAAGAAAAAGCCAAGTCTACCCTGACGCCGGTTGTTATCTCCAACATGGACGAAATCAAAGAACTGATCAAACTGTCTGGCAGCGTCACCGTGGGTGAAACCCCGGTTATCCGCATCAAGAAGTAATTCTTGCCGCACAGAAAAATGGCGCCTTCGGGCGCCATTTTTGTTTATGCAGGGAGGATAAGTTCGTCGTAGCCTTTCGACTGGGTATAAAGCATCACATCAGTCACCCGATCGCCGGCCATGCGAATGGCATCAGCAACGGTTTTCCCCTCAACAATTCCGCTCACCAGCTCTGAACAGAACAGGTCGCCCGTCCCTTTCAGATCGGTTTCTACGCGCGGATGCGCGCTGACGGTCACGCCTTCATTCGTCACCAGCACCACGTGGATGTTTTCCGGGTCATCGGCCACCGGCGCGCTGGTGATAGCCACCCATTTCAGGCTATCGGAGAGCAGTCCCTGCGCAGCCGCGATGGCGCTTTCGGGCGTACGGCACGGTTTGCCGCTTAACACCTCCAGCTCATAGACGTTTGGTGTGATCCCCTGCGCCAGCGGCAGCAGGTGTTCCCGATATGCCTGCGGGATCTCAGGCTTCACGTACATTCCGCTGTCGATATCGCCGATAACCGGGTCGACCAGCACCAGCAGGTCAGGATGCTGCGCTTTGACCGCCTTCAGCCATTGAGCCAGCAGGACGATCTGGCTGGCGCTGCCCATATAGCCGGTGGTGACCGCTTTAAGCTCGCGCAGGATCTCGCGCTCTTCCAGTGCCTTAAGATAGCCGCTGAACCACTCGTCGGGGATCACCCCACCATAAAACGTATCGTAATGCGGCGTGTTGCTAAACAGAACCGTCGGCACGGCGGTGACGTTCAGCCTGTGGGTACGAATATTCGGTACCGCAATGCTGTTCCCCACGCTGCCGTAAACCACCTGCGACTGCACGGCGACAATGTCGGTTTGCTGCGCCCGGGTGTTATCCCGGAATAGAATCATCTCCATGACGCTTAAATCCCCGCCCCCTGCGAATAACTCTCTTCACCAAAGACGCCGGTAGACAGATAGCGATCGCCGCGATCGCAAATAATCGCCACCACTACCGCCCCCGGGTTTGCCTGCGCTACCCGAATCGCCCCCGCTACCGCGCCGCCCGAGCTGACGCCGCAGAAGATACCTTCGCGCACGGCCAGCTCACGCATGGTATTTTCCGCCTCGCGCTGGTGAAGATCCAGCACCTGATCCACCAGCTGCGCATTAAAGATGCCGGGCATATACTCCGCCGGCCAGCGGCGAATCCCCGGAATGCTGCTCCCCTCTTCCGGCTGGAGGCCAACGATGGTGACGGCTTTTTCCTGCTCGCGCAGAAAACGCGATACCCCGGTAATGGTACCGGTGGTGCCCATGCTGGAGACAAAATGGGTGATACGCCCGTCGGTTTGCTGCCAGATTTCCGGGCCGGTGGAGGTGTAGTGCGCGTACGGGTTGTCCGGGTTGTTGAACTGATCCAGCAGTTTACCTTCACCGCGCCCGGCCATCTCCAGCGCTAAGTCGCGCGCGCCTTCCATTCCCTGCTCTTTGGTCACCAGAATCAGCTCGGCGCCGTAGGCACGCATCGCGGCGCGGCGCTCCTGGCTCATGTTGTCCGGCATCAGCAGCTTCATGCGGTAGCCTTTCAGCGCAGCAATCATCGCCAGGGCGATACCGGTGTTGCCGCTGGTGGCCTCAATCAGCACGTCGCCTGGCTTAATTTCTCCGCGTTTTTCGGCCTGGACAATCATCGACAGCGCCGCGCGGTCTTTCACCGAGCCCGCCGGGTTATTGCCTTCGAGTTTGACCCAGATTTCGCTGCCGTTGTCCGGCCCCATGCGCTGAAGCTTGACCAGAGGAGTGTTGCCGATGGTGTGTTCTAATGTATTCATGATCGCTGTCCAATAAAAAGCCCGGTGGCGCTTCGCTTACCGGGCCTACAGACGTCATATTGTAGGCCGGGTAAGCGCAGCGCCACCCGGCAAAACTACGTAATCCTAACCTATCAGGCTGACTCCGCCAGAGCAATATCCTCGCGCGTCTCGATGCGCTCCTTCCCGTGATAAATACGGGCGTGCTGCAAACCAACAAACAGGCGCTCACCCCGGTGCGGCGGCACGTCGTCGCGCATGACCACGGTCAGCGGCTCGGTATACCAGCCCAGCGGCTGTACCACCAATTGGGTGTAGTGACCTTTAGGGCTAGCTTCCAGCACCTGCACCGGCAGCGGTGAATCCAGGCTGGTTCGGCGGCTCACGTCCACTTCCCACGGACGCAGGAACAGATCGACCGGCCCCTGATGCGCGGAGGTATAGCCCAGCGGCCAGCGATGCGCGCCAACGTGGAACTGTCCGCCGCGAATAGTGCCCTGCAGACGGTTTACCTCGCCCATAAACTCCAGCACGAAGCGGGTCGCCGGTTCACGCCAGAGCTGCTCCGGCTCGTCAACCTGCTCAATGTTGCCCTGGCTCATGACCACCACGCGATCCGCAACTTCCATCGCCTCTTCCTGATCGTGGGTCACGAAGACGCTGGTGAATTTCAGCTCTTCATGGAGCTGACGCAGCCAGCGGCGCAGCTCTTTACGCACCTGCGCATCCAGCGCGCCGAAGGGTTCATCCAGCAGCAGAATTTGCGGCTCAACGGCCAGCGCGCGCGCCAGCGCCACGCGCTGTTTCTGCCCGCCGGACAGCTGGGCCGGGAAACGATCCGCCAGGTGAGCCAGCTGCACCATCTCCAGCAGTTTGGTCACTTTCGCCTTAATAGTTGCCGCATCCGGACGTTCGCGACGCGGCAGCACGGTCAGGCCAAACGCGATGTTGTCGAACACGGTCATGTGGCGGAACAGCGCGTAGTGCTGGAACACAAAGCCTACTTTACGATCGCGGGCGTGCAGACGGCTCACGTCGGTGCCGTGGAAGCGGATGTGCCCGCTGGTCTGATGCTCAAGCCCGGCGATAATACGCAGCAGCGTGGTTTTGCCCGAGCCGGACGGCCCCAGCAGCGCCACCATTTGTCCGGAAGGGATATCCAGCGAGATATCATTCAGCACCTGGGTGCGACCAAAAGACTTCTTAATATTGGCAATCTCAATGCTCATGATTTCCCTCCTGATGCTGACGTTTTTCCTGATTTTCTAAACGCCACTGCACCACACTCTTCAAAAACAGGGTCAAGATGGCCATCAGCGTCAGCAACGCTGCGGCAGTAAACGAGCCGATGGTGTTGTAGTCCTGCTGCAGCAGCTCAATCTGGAGCGGCAGCGACAGGGTTTCACCCCGGATGGAGCCGGAGACGACGGAAACGGCACCGAACTCACCAATCGCGCGGGCGTTGGTCAGCACCACGCCGTAAAGCAGCGCCCAGCGGATATTCGGCAGCGTCACGCGACGGAACATCTGCCAGCCAGACGCGCCCAGCAGCACCGCCGCTTCGTCTTCGTTGCTCCCCTGGCTTAACATCACCGGCACCAGCTCACGCACCACAAACGGACAGGTCACGAAGATGGTGACCAGCACCATGCCCGGCCAGGCGAACATGATCTGCAGGTTATGCTCGTCCAGCCAGCCGCCCAACGGGCCGTTGGAGCCGTAAAAGAGCAGGTACACCAGACCCGCCACCACCGGCGATACGGCGAAAGGAATGTCCAGCAGGGTCAGCAGCAGCTGACGTCCCGGGAAGTTAAAGCGGGTCACCAGCCAGGCCAACAGGGTCCCGAACACGAGGTTCACCGGCACGGTGATCAGCGCAATCAGCACGGTCAGCCAGATGGCATGCAGCATATCCGGGTTCGCCAGGTTTTCCAGCGCGGGCATCAGCCCCTTGCTGAACGCCTGAACGAAGATATAAACCGTCGGCACGACGAGAATGAGGGCGGAAACCAGCACGCCCGCCCCAATCAGAAACCATTTACCCCAGTTGATGCGGGGTGCATCGTATCGCTTCAATTGCGTAACTTCCGCCATCAGTGACCTACCACACGTCGACCAAAGCGACTTTGCAGAGTGTTAATCGAGTACAGCAGCAGCAGCGACGCCGCCAGGATCACCGAGGCAATCGCGCTCGCCGCCGGATAATCAAACTCCTGCAAACGGATGAAAATCATCAGCGAGGTGACTTCTGTTTTCCAGGCGATGTTCCCGGCGATAAAAATCACCGCGCCGAACTCACCGAGGCTGCGGGTAAACGACAGCGCGACGCCCGCCATCAGCGCCGGAGAGAGCTCCGGCAGAACCACCTTGCGGAAGCTCTGCCAGCGCGTGGCACCCAGCGTTTCCGCCGCTTCTTCGTATTCCGGGCCCAACTCTTCCAGCACCGGCTGCACGGTACGGACCACAAACGGGATGCTGGTAAAGGCCATCGCCACCGCGATACCGAGCCAGGTGTAGGTCACTTTGATGTCAAATTTCGCCAGCCACTCGCCGTACAGCCCGTTCACGGAGAAGAGCGACGCGAGGGTTAAGCCCGCCACCGCCGTCGGCAGCGCAAACGGCAGATCCATCAGGGCGTCAAGCAGCGTGCGACCCGGGAAGCGATAGCGGGTTAAGATCCACGCCATCAGCAGGCCAAACACGCCGTTAAAAATGGAGGCAACAAACGCCGACAGCAGCGTCACCTTGTAGGCCGCCACCACCTGCGGGTTGGTGACCACGTCCCAGTACTGCGCCCAGCTCATCTGAGCAAGCTGCATCACCAGCGCGCTGAGCGGCAACAGCAGGATCAGGCAGACGAACAGCAGGCTGGTCCCGAGGCTTAAGGTAAAACCCGGCAGCACGCGTTTTGTCGAAACTGCAAACATTACTTATGCCCCGCCGCCAGCAGTTTGTCTAACTCACCGCCGCTGGCAAAATGCGTTTTCATCACATCAGGCCAGGAGCCGAAATGATCTTCCACGCGGAACAAATCGGTCTGCGGGAACTTATCTTTCAGCTTGTTCATTACGTCCGGGTTATTCACGCGGTAGTAGTAATCGGTAATGATGGTCTGCGCCTGCGGGCTGTACAGGTAGTTGAGATAGGCTTTTGCCGCTTTCTCGGTACCGTTTGCCTGCACGTTTTTATCCACCCACGCCACCGGGAACTCGGCCAGGATGTTGGTTTTCGGGATAACGACCTCGAAGCCCTGCGCTTCGTACTGTTTGCGGATGTTATTCACTTCCGATTCAAAGCTGATCAGAACATCGCCGAGACCGCGTTCCGCGAAGGTCGTTGTCGCCCCGCGGCCGCCGGTATCAAACACTTCGACGTTTTTCAGGAACTGGGTCATGAACTGCTCGGTTTTGGCTTTATCGTTACCGTCAGCCTTGTCCGCCGCGCCCCACGCGGCTAAATAGGTATAACGCGCGTTACCGGAAGTTTTTGGATTCGGGAAAATCAGCTTCACGTCGGAACGCACCAGGTCGCTCCAGTCGTGGATATTCTTCGGATTGCCCTTACGCACCAGGAAGCCCATGGTGGAATAGAACGGTGAGCTGTTGTTCGGCAGTCGGCTCTGCCAGTCTGCCGGGATCAGCTTGCCTTTGTCGTGCAGGATCTGCACGTCAGTCACCTGGTTGTAGGTCACCACATCCGCTTTCAGGCCCTGCAAAATCGCCAGCGCCTGCTTGGACGACCCGGCGTGGGACTGCTTGATGGTCAGCTTGTCGCCGTTATTATCTTTCGCCCACTGCTGTTCAAACGGTGGATTAAGGGCGGCAAACAGCTCGCGGGAGACGTCATACGAACTGTTCAACAGTTCAGTCGCCTGCGCCTGTGCCACCAGCAGTAAACCTGCCAGCGCCAGAGTTCCTTTTTTCAGTACAGTAACGGCCATTGCGAACCCTTATAAATGTGATGACTATCTTATAGTCATAATATTTATAACGGGGATGAAAGGAGTAACGGTTTTATATACCGTTTGGTGATTTAGAAGCAGAAAAGGGAATAAGGGGGAGGCCTGATGCCCTCACCCCGGCCCTCTCCCACAGGGAGAGGGAGAAAGGCCATTACAGCGCCAGCAGACGCTCAACGGACGGCGCAAAGTAGTAGCCGCCGGTCACCGGTTTGGTGAAGCGCAGCATGGCGTCGCGCTTGCCGTCGGTATCACCGAACATGCTCAGCAGCTGCTGCTCAATGTTATACAGGCGCGCGCAGTACGCGCAGAAGTAGAGGCCGTGCGTGCCGCTTGCCGTGCCGTAAGGCAGGCTCTGGCGGACAATCTTCAGCCCTTTGCCGTCTTCTTTGAGGTCAACGCGGGTCAGGTGAGAGGTTACAGGACGGTCGTCGCCGTCGATCTCTTCGTTGGCTTCTTTAGTGCGGCCAATCATCATCTCCTGGTCGTGCACGCTCATGCGGTTAAGCTGCTTGAGGTTGTGCTCCCAGCGCTGCACGAACACGTAGCTGCCGCCCGCGTCCACGCCGTCTTTGATTACCGCGACTTCACGACGCGTCTCTTCACCCGCCGGGTTTTCGGTGCCGTCGACGAAGCCGCTCAGATCGCGCTCTTCCACCCAGCGGAAGCCGTGAACCTCTTCCTGCACCTCAATGCTGTCGCCAAAGGCCGCTACTGCCGCCTGGGCAACGGAGAAGTTCACGTCGTGACGCAGGGAGAGAATGTGGATCAGCACGTCGTACTGGGTTGCCGGAGCCAGACCTTTGCCGTAAGGGATGAAGTCTTTTAGCTCTTCCGCCCCTTCGCCACCGCTCAGCTGACGCCAGACGTTATTGCCAAAGGCAACAACCGCGCCGAGGTGGGCTTCAGGGAATTTGGCCTGGAAGGTGGCCAGCTTATCAACAAACGCTTTACTGGCCGCACGCAGGGCATCCACGTCCCCTTTGACATTGGCTTCAATCCAAATCGCCGCGCGGCAATGTTCTGGCAAAATGCCACTCTGAACCTGAGACATCGCTCCTCCTGAAATAAAGATGCCACGTCAGCGTGGCATTGATGGTGGCTATTATACCCGGATTTCAGCGAGGCGGTTTGTTCAGGCGCAAATTACTGCTTCCAGAGTATTTTGCTCACTTTCCAGCTCCTGAGCGTGTCGTCGGACGGCATCAGACCTTCCGGGCCGCTCCAGGTTCCGGTGAAGACATAGCTGATGTGCTGGCTGCCTTCAGCCTTACATTCCACCGCGACCTTGTCGTCAGACGGCAGGCTGGTACAGTTGCCAAAGGCCTGCTTATAAAGGTCGCTAAACGGCGTACCCACCTTCACACCGCTCGCCGTCGGAATATCGTCATCCATCACAGCGATACGGTTTACGGTGCCTTTGTCACCGTTAATCACCAGCGCCAGCTTGTCGCCTTTCAGCGCTTCGTAATAGCGAACAATATTGCCATTCTCCGTTTTCATGCCGCTGCGCAGGCGGTAATCGCCGCTGAGCGCATCCTGAATGGCGTCCTGATCCAGCGACGTCGCGGCGGTAATTTTCCCCACGCCCTGCTCGGTCACTTCCGTTGATGAGCCAAACCAGTTCCACGGATACGCGGCGGACCAGTTAATGGAGGAGAGCGTCGAACAGCCGGTCAACGCCAGCGGGAGAGCGCATAAAAGTAAACGCAGCGATTTCATTGAAACGTCCTTTCTTGTTAAATCAACGCTTGTTGGAGTGCGACATCGGCAAAAAGTGCCGGATTAATCATCCTGATGCGCAAAACAGGCGCGAAGACGCGGGTTGGTCAGCAGCCACAGCAGGGCCACAATATCGGCAACCACCAGCGCAACGCCGGTGCCCGTCAGCGGCTCACCGTACCACCAGAGTACCGGCTGCCAGAAGAGCAGCGCAACCTGGGCGAGGATCAGCAGCCAGCGAAGCGCGCGCCAGAAACGTGGGATCGCATGCCGTCGTCCGCTGCACAAAAAAGCGACCACCGCCGGTACGCCCGGCAGCAAGCCGAGCCAGAAGGCGTCGTGATCGGGATAAAAGAGATTCAGCAGCGTGTCGCCCTGCCCGCGCGACGCGGCGGCCATCACAAACAGTACCCAGGTTCGAGCCTGGAGCAGCAGAACGCACCAGAATAAAAAGGGCAGCCTGACGCGGCCCTGCGCGTCATAGTCTGCCGGATGGATCTCAGTACTCTTCATCTTCGATCAGACGCTTTCCTAAACTCAGCACGTCAGAATGCTCGTAGCCCAGACGCTCATACATGCCCAGCACCACGTCGTTATCTTCCCGCACCATGATCTGGATTTTCGGGCAGCCGCGGGCGATCAGCTTCTTCTCGAGCCGGTTCAGCAGCGCATTGGCGATACCGCGGCCACGGTATTCGGGGTGGACGCCCAGATAATAGGCCGAGCCGCGGTGGCCGTCGTAACCGCCCATTACCGTCCCCACAACCTCGCCATTGACTTCCGCGACCAGAAACAGACTGACGTCGTGATTCACCTTACGTTCGATATCCATTTCCGGATCGTTCCACGGACGCAGCAGATCGCAGCGCTCCCAAAGGGTGATCACCTCTTCGAAATCTTCCTGGCGAAAAACGCGTATCTCCATGGTATTAACCGCCTTTTCGGGTTTAAAAACAGTGATTATGGCGCGAAGCTCGCCTTTCGCCAATAACCGGGGAAAATCTCGCCAAAATTTGGCATAATGTCACTTTGTCACGTATTGAAATGAAAAGTAAAACAATTATCAATATGGACTGTCGTAACGGGAAACACGATACGATATAACACCAGGACCCCATTTTTTAGTATTCAGGCCGCATGAGCACATTCAAACCATTAAAAGCACTCACATCGCGTCGTCAGGTTCTCAAAGCGGGGCTGGCGGCCTTAACGTTAACGGGTATCGCAAAGCAGGCTCAGGCGAAAGACGAGAGCACGCTCAAAACCAGTAACGGACACAGCAAACCGAAAGCCAAAAAGCCGGGCGCGAAGCGTCTGGTAATGCTCGACCCGGGCCACGGCGGTATTGATACCGGCGCCATCGGCAAAAACGGGTCGAAAGAAAAACACGTCGTGCTGGCAATTGCAAAAAATGTGCGCGCAATTTTACGCAGCAACGGCATTGACGCCCGTCTGACGCGCTCTGGCGACACCTTTATTCCGCTGTATGACCGCGTTGAGATCGCCCACCAGCACGGTGCGGATCTGTTTATGTCGATTCACGCCGACGGCTTTACCAACCCTTCTGCGGCCGGCGCCTCGGTGTTTGCACTCTCTAACCGTGGCGCCAGTAGCGCCATGGCAAAATACCTCTCCGACCGCGAAAACCGGGCGGATGAAGTCGCCGGGAAAAAAGCCACCGACAAAGATCATCTGCTACAGCAGGTGCTGTTCGACCTCGTGCAGACGGATACGATTAAAAACAGCCTGACGCTCGGCTCGCATATTCTGAAGAAGATTAAGCCAGTGCATCGTCTGCACAGTAAAGGCACCGAGCAGGCGGCGTTCGTGGTCCTGAAATCGCCGTCCATCCCGTCCGTGCTGGTGGAAACGTCCTTCATTACCAACCCGGAAGAAGAGCGGCTCCTCGGCACCACGGCGTTTCGTCAGAAGATCGCCAACGCCATCGCCTCCGGCATTATCAGTTACTTCAACTGGTTCGATAACCAAAAAGCGCACTCCAGGAAACGTTGATGAAACCCGATGCTCAACTGGTCAAAACCTTCCTGCTGCAGCTGCAGGATGAGATCTGCCAGAAACTGGCCGCCGCAGACGGCGGTGAATTTCAGGAAGATAACTGGCAGCGCGAGGCCGGGGGCGGCGGGCGCAGCCGGGTGCTGCGAAACGGCGGAATCTTCGAACAGGCGGGCGTGAATTTTTCCCACGTTCACGGCGACGCCATGCCCGCGTCTGCGACGGCGCATCGTCCTGAACTGGCGGGCCGTAGCTTCGAGGCGATGGGCGTTTCGCTGGTAGTGCACCCGCACAACCCGTTCGTGCCGACGAGCCACGCCAACGTGCGCTTTTTCATTGCGGAAAAACCGGGTGCCGACCCGGTCTGGTGGTTCGGCGGCGGTTTCGATTTAACGCCCTACTACGGCTTCGAAGAAGATGCCGTGCACTGGCACACCACCGCGCGGGATCTTTGCCTGCCGTTTGGCGAAGACATCTACCCGAAATTTAAAAAGTGGTGCGACGACTATTTTTACCTGAAGCACCGCGACGAGCAGCGCGGCATCGGCGGGCTGTTCTTTGACGATCTCAACGCGCCTGATTTTGATACCGCGTTCAGCTTTATGCGCGCGGTAGGCGAAGGGTATACCGACGCTTATCTGCCCATCGTCGAGCGCCGTAAAAATACCGACTACGGCGTGCACGAGCGCGAGTTCCAGCTTTACCGCCGCGGGCGCTACGTGGAGTTCAATCTGGTGTGGGATCGCGGGACGCTGTTCGGTCTGCAGACCGGGGGGCGCACGGAGTCGATTCTGATGTCGATGCCGCCGCTGGTGCGCTGGGAGTACTGCTACGAACCAAAAGAAGGCAGCCCGGAGGCTGCCTTGCGTGAGTTTATTCAGGTTCGGGACTGGGTGTAGCCCTCCCCTCACCCCGGCCCTTTCCCAAAGGGAGAGGGTGAGGGTAAAAATTACAGCGGCTGCGTCTGCGCCTCAACCACCGCCAGCGCCACCATATTCACGATACGACGCACAGAGGCAATCGGCGTTAACACGTGCACCGGTTTCGCCACGCCCATCAGTACCGGTCCTACGGTCACCCCTTCAGAGCTGGAGACGCGCAGCAGGTTATAGCTGATACGCGCCGCTTCCACGTTCGGCATAATCAGTATGTTGGCCGATCCCTTCAGCGGGCTGTCCGGCATACGTTCGTTACGGATGCTTTCCACCAGCGCGGCATCGCCGTGCATTTCCCCGTCAATCATCAGCTCCGGCGCACGCTCGCGCACCAGCTCCAGCGTCTGACGCATTTTGCAGGCCGCCGCGGATTTAGACGAACCAAAGTTAGAGTGCGACAGCAGCGCCACCTTCGGCTCGATGCCAAAGCGACGGACGGTCTCGGCGGCCATCACCGTGATCTCCGCCAGCTCGTCCGGGGTCGGATCGTCGTTAACGTAGGTATCGGCAATAAAGGTGTTGCCGCTCGGCAGCAGCAGCGCGTTCATCGCCCCGGCGGTATGGACGCCGTCGCGATAGCCGAAGATCTCCTGCACCACGCTAAAGTGCTCGTGGTAGTCGCCGATGGTGCCGCAGATCAGCGCGTCCGCCTCGCCGCGATGCACCATGATCGCGCCGATCACCGTCGTGTTGCTGATGACCGCTTTCTGAGCCTGCTCCTGGGTGATCCCCCGGCGCTTCATGATCGCGTAGTATTCGCTCCAGTACTCTTTGAAGCGCGGATCGGATTCATTGTTAACGATCTCGAAGTCGATGCCCGGCTTAATCTGCAGGCCAAGCTTCTGGATACGCATTTCAATCACGCTCGGACGACCAATCAGGATCGGCTTCGCCAGGCCTAAGGTGATCAGCTCCTGGGTGGCGTGCAGCACGCGCGCCTCTTCCCCTTCCGCCAGCACCACGCGCTTCGCGTCGGCGCGGGCCTGAGAGAAGATCGGCTTCATGAACAGGTTCGTTTTATAGACAAACTCGGTGAGCTTATCGACGTAGGCGTCGAAATCGTGAATCGGACGCGTCGCCACGCCGGAGTCCATCGCCGCTTTGGCCACCGCTGGTGCAATCTTAACAATCAGACGCGGGTCGAACGGTTTTGGAATGATGTAGTCCGGGCCGAAGCTCAGATCCTGATCGCCGTACGCGGACGCAACCACTTCGCTCTGCTCGGCGTGCGCCAGCTCCGCGATGGCGTGAACGGCGGCAAGCTTCATCTCTTCGTTGATCGCCGTTGCGCCAACGTCCAGCGCGCCGCGGAAGATGAACGGGAAGCAGAGCACGTTGTTGACCTGGTTCGGGTAGTCCGAACGGCCGGTACAGATGATGGCGTCTTCACGCACCGCTTTCGCCAGCGGCGGCAGGATTTCCGGTTCCGGGTTCGCCAGGGCCAGGATCATTGGCGCACGCGCCATCTTCTTCACCATCTCCTGGGTCAGTACTTTCGGACCCGAGCAGCCGAGGAAGATATCCGCGCCGTCGATCACGTCGTCCAGGGTGCGTTTACCGTCGTCGTCCACCGCATACGCCGCTTTGGTTTCCGCCATGTTCGGCTCGCGGTCTTTATAGATAACGCCCTTGGAGTCGCAGACCACAATGTTGTGTTTCTGCATACCCAGCGCCACCAGCAGGTTCATACAGGCGATGGCCGCGGCGCCTGCGCCAGAGACCACCATGCGCACGTCGGAGAGATTTTTCTCTACCACGCGCAGGCCGTTGAGAATCGCGGCGGTGCTGATAATCGCGGTCCCGTGCTGGTCATCATGGAACACGGGAATGTTCATACGCTCGCGCAGCTTCTGCTCGATATAGAAACATTCCGGCGCTTTGATGTCTTCCAGGTTAATCCCGCCGAAGGTCGGCTCCAGCGCGGCCACCACGTTGATGAATTTGTCAGGATCGAGTTCGTCCACCTCGATATCGAACACGTCGATACCGGCGAATTTCTTGAACAGTACCCCCTTCCCTTCCATCACCGGCTTACCGGCCAGCGCGCCGATGTTGCCCAGCCCCAGCACCGCCGTGCCGTTAGAGATCACGGCGACAAGGTTGCCGCGCGCGGTGTATTTGTAGGCCGCCAGCGGGTCTTTTTCGATTTCCAGACACGGGGCTGCGACGCCCGGCGAATAGGCCAGCGCCAGATCGCGCTGGGTTGCCAGCGGCTTGGTTGGGGAGACCTGGATTTTGCCCGGGACAGGGAACTCGTGAAAATCGAGGGCACTCTGTTTCAACTGCTCATCCATCTTATTTTTCCTTTCACGTATCGGTCAAAAGGGTGACGTAAGCGATCCTGGTGCACACCCTGGTGTGCCGCCTAGTATCGCCTCAGGCCGCCTCCTAAACTTTGAAGGCAGCCAAACTCTCACCATCACACATTAAAAATTGTTATCAATTTATAACAGCCATGTTACCCGTCTCAAAAGCAATGCCTCCCCCGTCTGCTATGCTTTTTTGTTAAGTCCATCATGATTTTTCCAGAAGTGTGAACTAACGCACTCATCTAACTCTTTTATTTCCAAGGAGTAATCATTTATGAACCAGCTAGACGGCATCAAAAAATTCACCACCGTGGTTGCAGACAGCGGCGATATCGAGTCGATTCGCCACTATCAGCCGGAGGACGCGACCACTAACCCTTCGCTACTGCTCAAAGCTGCAGGGCTCGCCCATTTTAGTCATCTGATTGATGACGCCATTGCCTACGGTAAACAGCGCGGGAAAACGCAGGAGCAGCAGGTCGCCGAAGCCAGCGATAAGCTGGCGGTTAATTTTGGTGCGGAAATTCTTAAAAGCATCCCGGGCCGCGTCTCGACCGAAGTCGACGCCCGCCTCTCGTTCGATAAAGAAAAGAGCATTAATAAGGCGCGTCGCCTGGTGGAACTGTACGAGGAGCAGGGGATCGATAAATCACGCATTCTGATCAAGCTGGCGTCCACCTGGGAAGGCATCCGCGCGGCTGAGGTGTTGGAAAAAGAGGGCATCCACTGCAACCTGACCCTACTGTTCTCGTTTGCCCAGGCGCGCGCCTGCGCTGAAGCGGGCGTGTTCCTCGTCTCGCCGTTTGTCGGGCGCATCTACGACTGGTATCAGGCGAAACAGCCGATTGATCCGTACGTAGTGGATGAGGATCCGGGCGTGAAATCGGTCCGTAATATCTACGACTATTACAAACAGCACCGCTACGAAACTATCGTGATGGGGGCCAGCTTCCGCCGTACCGAGCAGATCCTCGCCCTGGCAGGCTGCGACCGTCTGACCATCTCCCCTAACCTGCTCCAGGAGCTCCAGGACAAAGAAGAAACGGTGATCCGCAAGCTGGTGCCGACCTCCACCGTTCTGCCAAAACCGAAAGCCATGACCGAAGCGGAGTTCCGCTGGGAGCACAATCAGGACGCCATGGCCGTGGAAAAACTGGCGGACGGCATCCGCCAGTTCGCCGTCGACCAGCGCAAACTTGAAGATCTTCTCGCCGCCAAACTTTAACCTTGCCACGGAGTGAACTATGTCCCGTAAAGAGCTAGCCAATGCCATTCGCGCCCTCAGCATGGATGCCGTGCAAAAAGCCAATTCCGGCCACCCCGGCGCGCCGATGGGCATGGCTGATATTGCCGAAGTGCTGTGGAACGACTTTCTGAAGCACAACCCCAATGACCCGACCTGGTACGATCGCGACCGCTTTATTCTCTCCAACGGTCACGCCTCAATGCTGCTCTACAGCCTGCTGCACCTTTCCGGCTACGATCTGCCGCTTGAGGAGTTGAAAAACTTCCGCCAGCTGCACTCCAAAACGCCGGGGCACCCGGAAATTGGCTATACCCCGGGGGTGGAAACGACGACCGGACCACTCGGTCAGGGGCTGGCCAATGCGGTCGGGCTGGCGATTGCTGAACGCACGCTGGCGGCACAGTTTAACCAGCCGGACCACGAGATTGTCGACCACTACACCTACGTGTTTATGGGCGACGGCTGCCTGATGGAGGGGATTTCACATGAGGTCTGCTCCCTGGCGGGCACGCTGGGGCTCGGCAAGCTGATTGGCTTCTACGATCACAACGGCATCTCCATCGACGGGGATACCGAAGGCTGGTTTACCGACGACACGGCAAAACGCTTTGAAGCCTACCACTGGCACGTGGTGCACGAGATCGACGGCCACGATCCTGAGGCGGTGAAAAAAGCGATTCAGGAAGCGCAGAGCGTGAAGGATAAACCGTCCCTGATTATCTGCCGCACGGTCATCGGCTTCGGCTCGCCGAACAAGGCGGGCAAAGAGGAGGCGCACGGCGCGGCGCTGGGCGAGGAGGAAGTCGCGCTGACCCGGCAGAAGCTGGGGTGGAAACATCCACCGTTTGAGATCCCGAAAGAGATCTACAGAGCCTGGGATGCCCGTGAGGCGGGTGAAAAGGCCCAGCAGTCCTGGAACGAGAAGTTCGCCGCCTACAAAAAAGCGCACCCGGATCTCGCCGCCGAGTTTTCCCGCCGCATGAGCGGTGGCCTGCCGGAGGACTGGGACGATAGAACCCAGGCGCTGATTGAAAACCTGCAGTCCAACCCGGCGAAAATCGCCACCCGCAAGGCGTCGCAAAATACCCTGAACGCAATCGGCCCTCTCCTGCCCGAACTGCTCGGCGGCTCGGCGGATCTGGCGCCCAGCAACCTGACCATCTGGTCGGGCTCAAAATCGCTGAAAGAGGACATCGCCGGGAACTACATCCACTACGGCGTGCGCGAGTTTGGGATGACCGCCATTGCCAACGGCATCGCCCATCACGGCGGGTTTGTGCCGTACACCGCCACCTTCCTGATGTTCGTCGAGTACGCCCGTAACGCGGCGCGCATGGCGGCCTTAATGAAGGCGCGGCAGATTATGGTCTACACCCATGACTCCATCGGACTCGGGGAAGACGGGCCTACTCACCAGGCGGTTGAACAGCTGGCAAGCCTGCGCCTGACGCCGAACTTCAGCACCTGGCGTCCGTGCGATCAGGTCGAAGCGGCGGTGGGCTGGAAGCTGGCGGTAGAACGCCACAACGGCCCAACGGCACTGATCCTGTCACGCCAGAACCTGGCGCAGATTGAGCGAACCCCGGAGCAGGTCAAAAACATCGCCCGCGGCGGCTACATCCTGAAGGACAGCGGCGGCAAGCCGGACGTGATCCTGATTGCGACCGGGTCCGAGGTGGAAATCACGGTGAAAGCGGCGGAGAAACTGACTGCCGAAGGTCACGCGGTGCGCGTGGTGTCCCTGCCCTCAACGGACATTTTCGACGCCCAGGACGAGGCGTACCGGGAATCGGTCCTGCCGTCCAGCGTCGCGGCTCGCGTAGCGGTGGAAGCCGGTATTGCCGACTACTGGTACAAATATGTCGGGCTCAAAGGGGCGATTGTCGGCATGCGGGGCTACGGCGAGTCCGCCCCTGCCGATAAGCTGTTCCCGTACTTCGGCTTTACCGTTGAGAACGTGGTGGAGAAGGCGCTGAGCGTGATCTAGTGGGGTCTGCGTTGCCGGGTGGCGGCTACGCCTTACCCGGCCTACTAAAACCGCCAAACCGTAGGCCGGGTAAGCAACAGCGCCACCCGGCATAAAACTACCGCGTGATCCACAGCGTGGGCCAGGCATCTGGCCCGTTCCAGTTGTCGCAGCTGGGCTCCTCGGCGTAGCGAACCAGGCGGAAGCGCTGGCCGTCAAAACGCCAGCGCGTCTGGATCCCGCAATCGCCCAAACCGCGCCCCAGCGCGAGCGTTGTCAGCTCGCGCGTCTTTTCATCAAAGCTCGCGTTCATCAACTCCATTTCGCTCCCGTCGCCTGACGGCGTAAACGGCAGACGCAGCCTGACGCTGCGCGCGGTGAACGGTTTTTTACGCGATACCAGCCACGCCAGATCGACCGTGTTATAGGCCCCCGCCTCGCAGCTGACGATCAGCAACGCTTTGTCATCGGTTAACGCGGTGACGCGCACTTCCCGGCGGTTAGGATCCAGCGAGCACTGGCTGGTGTTCATCCGCCCGGTGCCATAATCCAGCAGGTCGTTCAGTTCGGCGTGGGAGAGCGGCGTCGGGGTCGGGTTGACGACCGCCACCTTTTTAAGGGCAGGAGCAGGCGGAACGCTTAACGGCGGATCGTCACCTTTCTTGATCCACGCGGTTTCGCTGCCGACGCGCTTTTGCTGCGCATCAATGAACAGCAGCGCGGCTTTCAGACCGCTCAGCGAAATAACCTGCTTGCCGTCGCGCAGGGTCAGGGCCTTCCCTTCCTGGATGTTTTTCAGAAAGGCGGTGATGGTGGCCGCATCGTCCGTTTTAAGATGCCAGGGCGTGAGCTGCCAGCGCTGTTTGTCCAGCTTCAGGGGAACGTTATCCAGCAGCAGCCGGGGGGCAATCTCTGGCTCTTTTACCGAGGGCGTATCAAGGCCGCCGAGATCGATACGCAGCGTGGCGTCCGTTTTCGCCCCGGCGCTACGGGTGAGCGTCATGACCAGACCACGGTGTTCACCGGTATTGCGTGCGAGGCAAAAATTCTGGTTATTGCAGGTTACCTGCCAGTCGGAGAAGGCTTGCTGGGCAGGTGCAGCCCGCACCTGCGGCGCGAGGAGCACACAAAACAGGTAAAACAAAAAGACGCTGTAGCGCATGAATGACACAATCCCGGAACGAAAACGCTTAACTGGGCAGTATCTTCGTGTTCCCGCCGGGGTTGCTCAATCGGATTTATCAGATATACCCGAAAAACAGGCTATATCCGTTCGAAAGTGGTGTTCATCAGCCCGGTTGTCTGTAAATACTGCAGTAATATCACCGCTTTACCATCCCTGATTTCGCCTGAACGCACCATCTCCAGCGCCCGGGCAAAAGGAAGCTCCAGCACTTCGATATCTTCATCCTCCACGCCACCGCCCCGGTGAGTGCGCTGCGCGTCGCTGTATTCCGCAATGAAGAAATGCACAATTTCCGTTACGCCGCCCGGCGACATAAACAGCTCGAAGACCTTTTTGACCTCGCCCACTTCGAAGCCGGTCTCTTCCACGGCCTCTTTGCGGATACAAACTTCCGGCTCATCATCATCGAGCAGGCCCGCGCAGGTTTCAATCAGACGTCCGTCAGGGTTGCCATTAACCCATGTCGCCACCCTGAACTGACGGATCAGCACCACGCTCTGCTTTTCACGGTTATAGAGCAGAATGGTTGCCCCGTTGCCGCGGTCGTAGACCTCGCGTTTGTGCCGGATCACCTCACCGTTGTTACGCGTAAGATCATAGGTGATGTTACGCAGGACAAAGTAGTTTTCAGAGAGAATTTTGTCTTTGATAACGTCAATTTTCAGGGTCATACGGGCTCCACAACACAATGAGTCGTCTTATACTACGCCGTCAATCCCGCTTTGTCGCCCGCCGGTTTAATGATGATTTGGGGCGTTAACCCCAAGCCAGTCGAGTATCCCCTGCGCCGCATGACGCCCTTCCGCCATTGCGGTCACCACCAGATCCGCGCCGCGTACCGCATCGCCCCCGGCGAAGATCTGTGGGTTAGTCGTCTGGTAACGGTAGCGGCTCTCGACGGAGGCAACGATCCGCCCCCGGTCGTCCGTTTCGACACCCTGCGCCTGCAGCCACGGCATCGCGTGCGGGTTAAAACCAAACGCCATGATGACCGCATCAGCGGCCATCACGAACTCGCTGCCCGCCACGGGAACCGGTCGACGCCGTCCCTGCGCGTCCGGTTCACCGAGCTCGGTACGCAGCATTCGGATACCGTTGACCTTACCGTTCGGATCCAGCGTCAGCTCAACCGGCTGGACGTTAAATTCAAACGCCGCGCCCTCTTCTCGGGCGTTCTTCACCTCTTTCTTCGAGCCCGGCATATTGGCCTCATCCCGACGATAGGCGCAGGTCACCTTTGCCGCGCCGTTGCGTAACGCGGTGCGGACGCAGTCCATCGCGGTATCGCCCCCGCCAAGCACCACCACGTTTAAGCCCTGGGTATCGATAAACGGTTCGCTGGCCGTCGACTCCAGCCCCATAACATGGCGCGTATTACCTACAAGGAAAGGCAGCGCGTCATAAACCCCAGGCGCGTCTTCATGCGGGATACCCGCCTTCATCGAGCGGTAGGTTCCCACGCCAATAAACAGGGCGTCGTACTCGTTCTTTAACTGCGACATCGACACGTCCTGGCCCACCTCGCAGTTCAGCTCGAAGCGGATCCCCATCGCGGTAAATATCTCTCTGCGCCGCGCGAGCAGCGATTTGTCCAGCTTGAATGCCGGGATGCCAAAGGTCAGCAATCCGCCAATTTCCGGATGCCGGTCATAGACAGTCACACTCGCGCCGCTGCGCGCCAGCACGTCGGCGCACGCCAGCCCGGCGGGCCCCGCGCCGACGATCGCGACACGTTTACCTGTCGGCGTGACGGCGGACATATCTGGCCGCCAGCCCATCGCCAGCGCCCGATCGGAGATATAGCGCTCGATGTTACCGATGGTCACGGATCCCGCCTCTTCACGTATTGTGCAGGCACCCTCGCATAATCGGTCCTGCGGACAGACGCGGCCGGTAATTTCAGGTAAACAGTTGGTCTGATGTGAAAGCTCGACCGCGCCGGCGATATCCCCCGTGTTGAGGCGCTCGATCCACTGCGGGATGTGGTTATGCAGCGGGCAGGTCCATTCGCAAATGCTGTGCTCTCCGCATTTCAGGCAGCGCGACGCCTCGCGGGCGGCCTGCTCGTCCCGGAACGGCAGGTAAATTTCGTTAAAATGGCCCACGCGTTCTGCGGCAGCCAGCTTGTCGGGCTCGCCGCGTGGCGGGGTTGTTTGCATCTGATGCAGTTTGGTGCGCGAAGCGTCCTCTCTGACGGCTTCCGCATGCCAGGGCTGCGCTTCCAGGCAGGCCGTGCGCTGGCGGCGCGATTTCGCCAGAGTATCAAGGACAGCAGGCGTCGCCAGTGAGAGGACATCTGCCGGGCAATTTTCGATACAGGCCGGGCCGTGTAGCCGCGTCAGACAGAGATCGCATTTATTCGCCGAGGCCTTCACGCCGCCGTTGTCGAGCGGGGTGACGATAATCTCCATCGTGCCAAACGGGCAGGCCACCACGCAGGCCTTACAGCCGATGCATTTTTGTTGATTCACCTGTACGCTGTCATCGCATTTGCTGATGGCGCCGTTCGGACAGCTTTGCGCGCAGGGCGCATTTTCACAGTGATGGCAGGTGACGGGGCTACTCTTCTCGCCGGACCTCAGGACCGTAATGCGGGGATGAAAATGGCGCTCGCTCAGGACGTGCTGCTCATCGTTGTGCGCCATCACGCAGGCCACTTCGCAGGCGCGACACCCGATGCACTGCTGGCTGTTAGCCATAATAAAACGATTCATAACCACACCTGTTTTTGGTTCAATAACCTTATTCTTTGTATGAATATGGTATTTACGCATCACGGCGCGATCGGGCAATGTTCAAATGCCCGGAATGCCGAATTATTTACAGTGAACCTGTAGCAGATCAATTTTATTCAGAGAGCCGTTCTGTGACCGTTAAACGACCCGTTTCCGGAAGCCTTGCCTGGGCTTTCTTTTCGATAATTGCCTTATCGGTGCTGACCAGTACCGTCGCGCTGCTGACGCTAGCCAGCAGCCAGCGTGACGCCGAAGCCATTAATATCGCGGGTTCGCTGCGCATGCAGAGCTATCGTCTGGGCTACGAGATGCAGCGCAACAGCCATGCCCTTGCCGCGCATCGCGACAGCTGGCAACGGACGCTGAGCGCGCCTGCCCTGCAGAAGCTGAACCGCTGGTACGTCCCGGACAATGTTAAAGCGCGCTACCAGCAGCTGCACGTAGCCTGGCTGGAGATGGATGCGCGCATCGCCCGCGGCGACAGCGCGTGGTATCAAACCCACATTGAGGATTTTGTCGGCCGCATTGATGCCTTTGTGCTCGCCCTCCAGAACTACACCGAACATAAAATCCAGACGGTGACCCTGCTCTCGCTGGCGGGCGCTCTCGGGATCCTGCTGCTGACGCTATTTACCCTGCGACGCATCCGTCGCCAGGTGGTGTTGCCGCTTAACAATCTGGTGGCGGCCAGCGAACGGGTTGAGCGAGGGGAATTTGCAACCCCGGCGCCCGATACCGCCCTGCCGAACGAGCTGGGCCAACTCTCCCGCGCCTTCAACCACATGTCCGCCGAGCTGGCTACGCTCTACCGTTCGCTCGAAGCCTCGGTCGCGGAAAAGACTCGGCATCTGCATGAAGCCCACCAGCAGCTCGACATGCTGTTCAAATGCTCTCAGGCGCTGAATACCGGCCAGATAGACAGCCACTGCTTTCGGCATATCCTGCAGATTGTCCATGACTATACGCAGATGAATTATCTCGAACTGCGCACCAGCGACGACTGGCGGCTGTCTGAAGGGACGGAGTCACATGGTATTCCTCTGCAGCACCTGCCGGTACTGATGCAGGACACCCTTTACGGCGAGCTGCGCTGGCAAAGCGAGACGGACAGCGTTCCCCTTCCGCTGATGAGAAGCGTGGCGACCATGCTCGGGCGCGGGCTGTACTTTAACCAGGCGCAAAAACATTACCAGCAGCTGCTGCTGATGGAAGAGCGCGCCACCATTGCCCGCGAGCTGCACGATTCGCTGGCGCAGGTGCTGTCGTATCTGCGCATTCAGCTTGCGCTACTCAAACGCGCCGTGCCCGAGGAAAATACCCCGGCGCAGACCATCATCACCGACTTCTCACGCGAGCTGAATAATGCCTGGCAGCAGCTGCGCGAGCTGCTCACCACCTTCCGCCTGACGCTGAACCACGCAAACTTACCCGCGGCGCTGCAGGAGTCCCTCGACGTCCTGCAGAGCCAGACGCAGGCGAAGCTGCATTTAGACTGCCGCCTCTCCTCGCTGGCGCTGGACGCGCAAAAGCAGGTGCATTTGCTGCAGATCGTGCGTGAGGCCGTGCTGAACGCCATTAAGCACGCGCAGGCCAGCGAGATCACCGTCAGCTGCGTGACCGCCGTGGACGGTACGCACAGCGTCAGCATTCGTGACAACGGCATCGGGATTGGCGAAGCCAGCGAGCCGCCAGGACATTACGGCCTGAATATTATGCGCGAACGTGCGCAACGGCTCGGAGGAATGCTGCACTTCTCGCAGCCGCAAAACGGCGGCACGCTGGTCAGCGTGACGTTCCCTGCACCCGCGCCGTTAACGGGTAAATAACGGTAAAGGAGGACGCGCGGGAAAAAGCGCATGATAATTTACATTATCTCCTTTATTTCTCCACGTTTGACCTGGGCCTTACCGCTAAAGTTATGCGGGCAATAAACAATAATGACGTGCAGCAAAACGAGGTCACACTTTCATGGCGAATTTTTTCATCGATCGCCCCATTTTTGCCTGGGTGCTTGCCATCCTGTTGTGTCTGACAGGTGTCCTGGCGATTACTTCACTTCCTGTTGAGCAATACCCCGATCTGGCACCGCCTAACGTGCGCGTAACGGCAAACTACCCCGGCGCCTCCGCTCAAACGCTGGAAAACACCGTGACGCAGGTTATCGAGCAGAACATGACGGGTCTGGATAACCTGATGTACATGTCCTCACAAAGTAGCGCCACGGGCCAGGCGACGGTTACCCTGAGCTTTAAGGCGGGCACGGACCCGGACGAAGCGGTGCAGCAGGTGCAAAACCAGCTGCAGTCGGCCATGCGCAAGCTGCCCCAGGCGGTGCAGAATCAGGGCGTGACCGTGCGTAAAACCGGTGATACCAACATTTTAACCATCGCGTTTGTCTCGACAGATGGCTCGATGGATAAACAGGACATTGCCGACTACGTCGCCAGTAATATTCAGGATCCCATCAGCCGTATCAACGGCGTCGGGGATATCGACGCCTATGGCTCACAATACTCTATGCGCATCTGGCTCGACCCCAACAAGCTGAACAGCGTCCAGATGACGGCAACCGACGTGACGAATGCCATCAAGGCCCAGAACGCCCAGATTGCGGTGGGGCAGCTGGGGGGAACGCCGTCCGTCGATAAGCAGGCCCTGAACGCCACCATCAATTCGCAATCCCTGCTGCAGACGCCGGACCAGTTCCGCAACATCACCCTGCACGTGAATCAGGATGGGTCGGAAGTGCGTCTGGGCGATGTCGCCACGGTGGAAATGGGGGCGGAAAAATATGACTACCTAAGCCGCTTTAACGGCAATCAGGCCTCCGGTCTGGGGATAAAGCTTGCCTCGGGCGCAAACGAAATGGCCACGGCGAAACTGGTGCTGGACCGTCTGGACGAGCTTTCACAGTATTTCCCGCACGGGCTGGAGTACAAAGTCGCCTATGAAACCACCTCCTTCGTTAAAGCGTCGATCGAGGACGTGGTGAAGACCCTGCTGGAGGCCATCGCGCTGGTGTTCCTGGTGATGTACCTGTTCCTGCAAAACTTCCGCGCGACGCTGATCCCAACCATTGCCGTGCCCGTGGTGCTGCTGGGGACCTTTGCGGTGCTTTACGCGTTCGGGTACAGCATTAACACCCTGACGATGTTTGCGATGGTGCTGGCGATTGGCCTTCTGGTGGATGATGCCATCGTGGTGGTTGAAAACGTCGAACGCATCATGAGCGAAGAAGGACTCTCCCCGCGCCAGGCGACGCGCAAATCCATGGGGCAAATTCAGGGGGCGCTGGTCGGTATCGCGATGGTGCTGTCGGCCGTCTTTATCCCGATGGCCTTTTTTGGCGGCACAACCGGGGCGATTTACCGTCAGTTCTCAATAACCATCGTCTCGGCGATGGTGCTCTCCGTGCTGGTGGCGCTGATCCTCACCCCCGCGCTGTGCGCCACCATTCTGAAACCGCTGCACAAAGGGGAGCAGCACGGGCAAAAAGGGTTCTTCGGCTGGTTTAACCGGATGTTCAACCGCAATGCCGCGCGGTATGAATCTGCCGTCGGTGGCGTGCTCCATCGCAGCCTGCGCTGGATGATGATTTACGTTGTGCTGCTGGGCGGCATGGTCTGGCTGTTTATGCATCTCCCCACCTCGTTCCTGCCGATGGAAGACCGGGGCATGTTCACCACCTCGGTTCAGCTCCCGAGCGGCGCAACGCAGCAGCAGACGCTGAAAGTGGTCCAGAAAGTGGAGCAGTACTTCTTCACCAAAGAGAAAGATAACGTTGTGTCGGTCTTCTCCACCGTGGGCTCTGGCCCGGGCGGAAACGGGCAGAACGTCGCCCGCATGTTCGTCCGCCTGAAGGACTGGGACGAGCGCGATACCAAAACCGGAACGTCATTTGCCATTATTGAACGTGCGACCAAAGCTTTTGCGCATATTAAAGAGGCGCGCGTCTTCGCCAGCAGCCCGCCGGCGATAAGCGGTCTGGGCAGTTCCGCCGGGTTTGATATGGAGCTGCAGGATCACGCCGGTGCGGGCCACACGGCGCTGATGGCGGCACGCGATAAGCTGTTAGCGCTGGCGGGCAACGATCCTGGCCTGACCCGCGTCCGCCATAACGGTCTTGACGACAGCCCGCAGCTCCAGGTGGATATCGATCAGCGTAAGGCGCAGGCGCTGGGCGTCTCGATCAACGATATCAACGACACCCTGCAAACGGCGTGGGGCTCAAGCTATGTGAATGACTTTATGGATCGCGGCCGCGTGAAAAAAGTGTATGTCCAGTCCGCCGCGCCGTTCCGCATGCTGCCGGATGATATAAACCGCTGGTTTGTCAGGAATAACGCTGGCGGCATGGTGCCGTTCTCCGCGTTTGCCACCTCGCGCTGGGAGAGCGGTTCGCCGCGTCTGGAGCGCTATAACGGCTACTCTGCGGTTGAAATCGTCGGGGAAGCTGCGCCGGGCGTCAGTACCGGTACCGCTATGGATACCATGGAAAAACTGGTCCAGCAGCTGCCCGCCGGTTTTGGTCTGGAGTGGACGGCCATGTCCTACCAGGAGCGTCTCTCCGGGGCACAGGCTCCCGCACTTTACGCGCTCTCTCTGCTGGTGGTCTTCCTCTGCCTAGCCGCACTGTATGAAAGCTGGTCGGTACCGTTCTCGGTCATGCTGGTCGTGCCCCTTGGGGTTATCGGTGCGCTGCTGGCGACCTGGATGCGCGGCCTCGAGAACGATGTTTACTTCCAGGTGGGTCTGCTCACCGTGATTGGGCTATCGGCGAAAAACGCCATTCTGATCGTTGAATTTGCCAACGAGATGAATGCCAAAGGCCACGAGCTGATGGCCGCCACGCTGCACGCCTGCCGTCAGCGCTTACGCCCGATCCTGATGACGTCGCTGGCGTTTGTCTTTGGCGTACTGCCGATGGCAACCAGTACGGGTGCAGGCTCCAGCAGCCAGCATGCCGTCGGGACGGGGGTGATGGGCGGCATGATTTCGGCCACCATCCTGGCCATTTACTTCGTGCCGTTGTTCTTTGTGCTGGTGCGTCGTCGCTTCCCGCTAAAGGAACGGGCTGAGTAAGTGATTGAAATAAAAAAGGCGGCTTTATCGGCCGCCTTTTTATTGTGTGATTAATTCACACTATGGTTATTTTACTTATTTTAGTGCTCTTGCAATTCTTACTGAATGTCATTTACGAAGCATGCCTTCGATAAAATCTTTCCAGTTCCCCAGTTCACGTTCAATCATAACAACCTCTCTTATTATTATGCGCATTCTACAAAAACGGACCATCATTGTGAAGATTATTTAACCAATTGCTGTGATTGTACCCCACGTCCTGCGGGGATTTATGATAAATATGAACGGAGAGGCCTCAATTTTTTGTGACGGCTAGCAATATTTTGAAATAACCCTCCGAACGGGTGAGTTTTATTTTACCCGCTGAGTTTATTCGAAATTTAAACTTTATGGACATCTATGCTTAAAGGGTGAAAGAATATTCAGCGTACAGATGTGAGTTGAATTAAGAAGAAGCGTAAATCCAGACGATTCCTGAATGTGTTATATTCCACTTAAGGATATATCTTCGAATTTACTGAACATTTAATCATCATTAGGTCAAAAGGATTCACCATGGTTGTGATGTACGGCATTAAAAATTGCGACACCATCAAAAAAGCCCGCCGCTGGCTGGAAGCAAACGACGTGGAGTATCGTTTTCACGATTACCGTGCAGACGGGCTTGATGCAGAATTTCTGCATAGCGCGATCGGCGAGCTGGGGTGGGAAGCCCTGCTGAACACCCGCGGCACCACCTGGCGTAAGCTGGACGAATCTCTGCGCGCCAGCATCAACAACGCCGACAGCGCGGCAAAACTGATGCTCGACATGCCGGCAATTATCAAACGCCCATTGCTCTGCGCGCCAGGGCAGCCTATGCTGCTGGGTTTCAGTGAAACCCTTTATTCCGACTTTTTTCGTTGAGGTGTAGTTTATGTCATGCCCGGTCATTGAGCTGACTCAGCAGCTTATTCGCCGTCCTTCCCTTAGCCCGGACGACGCAGGTTGTCAGGCACTTATGATTGAGCGCCTGCGTGCCATCGGTTTTACCGTTGAACGCATGGATTTTGGCGATACCCAGAACTTCTGGGCGTGGCGCGGACAGGGCGAAACGCTGGCCTTTGCCGGGCATACTGACGTCGTTCCCGCCGGTGACGCGGATCGCTGGATCAACCCGCCGTTTGAACCGACCATCCGCGACGGCATGCTGTTTGGTCGCGGCGCGGCAGACATGAAAGGCTCGCTGGCGGCGATGGTCGTGGCGGCAGAGCGCTTTGTGGCTCAGCATCCAAACCACAAAAACCGTCTGGCGTTTTTAATCACCTCCGACGAAGAAGCCAGCGCCCATAACGGCACCGTGAAGGTTGTTGAAGCGCTGATGGCGCGTAACGAGCGTCTCGACTACTGCCTGGTCGGTGAGCCGTCCAGTACCGAAGTGGTGGGCGATGTCGTCAAAAACGGGCGCCGAGGCTCGCTGACCTGTAACCTGACCATTCACGGCGTTCAGGGGCACGTGGCTTACCCGCATCTGGCCGATAACCCGGTCCATCGCGCTGCGCCGATGCTGAGCGAACTGGTGGGCATCGAGTGGGATAAAGGCAACGAATTTTTTCCGCCAACCAGCATGCAGATTGCGAACGTCAAGGCCGGGACCGGCAGCAATAACGTGATCCCGGGTGATTACTTCGTCCAGTTTAACTTCCGCTTCAGCACCGAACTGACCGATGAGATGATCAAGGCGCGCGTTATCGCGCTGCTGGAAAAATATCACCTGCGCTACACTGTGGAGTGGTGGCTTTCCGGCCAGCCGTTCCTGACGCAGCGCGGTAAGCTGGTGGATGCGGTGGTGAACGCCATCGAGCACTATAATGAAATTAAGCCACAGCTGCTGACAACGGGTGGCACCTCAGACGGACGCTTTATCGCCCGTATGGGCGCCCAGGTTGTCGAACTGGGTCCAGTGAACGCAACCATTCATAAAATCAATGAGTGTGTCAATGCGGCAGATTTGCAACTGCTGGCCCGTATGTATCAACGTATTATGGAGCAACTCGTCGCCTGACGAACGCTCTGAGAGGAATAGCGAATGGATTGGCTTTCAAAGTACTGGTGGATTCTGGTGTTAGTTTTTCTGGTTGGCGTACTGCTGAACGTGATTAAAGATCTTAAGCGCGTTGACCATAAAAAATTTCTCGCCAACAAACCGGATCTTCCCCCGCACCGTGATTTTAACGACAAGTGGGACGATGACGACGACTGGCCGAAGAAGGACCAGAAGAAGTAATCCCCTCACCCCCAGCCCCTCTCCCCTGTACGATCCGGGGACATAGTGAACACTTGTTCGGGGACATGGTAGACACTTACAACTAAGGCATAAGAACCCGTTTATGGAGTCGCTTATGCCCTGGG
>Ga0207674_10000216_pt1 | contig 71622 bp, 66 predicted proteins | sample KBSCornC72_FD_184303 | JGI IMG/M metagenome (GOLD analysis project Ga0207674, IMG submission 184303) | Corn rhizosphere microbial communities from Kellogg Biological Station, Michigan, USA - KBS Corn C7-2 (SPAdes) (version 2) | ecosystem: Host-associated > Plants > Roots > Rhizosphere > Soil ...
GAGAAATAGATCTTTTTGCTCAGTAGAGCTCTCTTAAGCGGCGGTTGAAAATGGCTACAAAAGCCGCCACCAGAGCAACGACCGTCCCTCCAAAAGCAAGCGTTTGGGCAACGCCGAACCGTTGCGAGGCACTTCCAGCTATCAGATTCCCGATTGGCATAGTCCCAACAAACGAAAGGATAAAAAGACTCATCACCCGACCTCGCATCTGGTCGGTGGCCAACTTCTGTAACAGCGTGTTGGTAATCGCAACCGAAATCACGATTGCGAAGCCGATCCCAAACAAAAACAAAAGGGACCATGCCAACCTTTCGGAAAGAGCAAAGGCCCGCACACAAACTCCAAACAAGAAGGCGCCACCAATAACAAACCAGCCTTTGAGTCGAAAGTCTCCCAGGTAAGCGACAAGCAAAGCTCCAAATAAAGCACCAAATCCTGCTGTGCCCATCATCAGGGCCAAACCCGTCTCCCCAAGATGAAACTGGTCACGAGCATAAACTGGAACAAGAGTAAAATACGGCGCTCCGAATAGACTGTTGACGGCCGAAAGAAGAAGCAGCGACGACACGCGCGGACGATTACGAACATAGCGGAACCCCTCAATCAGGTCTCTCCAAATTCTGTGCCTGCGCTTACCCGAGTGGGGAGCAATCGTATGGGTTCTTTGCGGATGGACCATCGACAAGGCCACGACCACCGCCACGAACGATAATCCGTTCGCGAAGAAACATCCTGCCAGTCCGAATAAGCGAAAACCAACTCCAGCAAGCGCGGGCCCAACAACGCGCGAGAGCTGAAACTGAGTTGAGTTCATCGCAATCGCATTCGCGAGATCTTCCCTGCCCACCAGGTCATAGGTCATTGCGAGATATGAAGGACTTGCCAAAGCCATGCAGCAGCCGGTAATGAACGAAAATCCCAGAATCATCCAGCGATTGACCGTTCCGGTCCAGACAAGCGTCGCCAACCCTAAAGCCGCTGCGCCCGCTCCAACCTGCGTGTAAAGCAACAACCTTCTTCGATCAATCAAGTCGGCAAAGACGCCGCCAATTAGGGTCAGCACAAAACCAGGAGCAGTAGCCATGAAAGCGTCAAGACCCAGCCAGAATGCAGAGTCGGTTAATTTCAGCACCAACCATCCCTGCGCTACTGCCTGCATCCATGTGCCGACGTTTGAAAGAAAGGCTCCGATCCAGAACAGGCGAAAGTCGCGATTAGAAAGAGCCCGAAACATTCGGCCACGACGCGATGTCACCGGTTTCGTATCAATGATGGAAGTCCCGTCAAATGGCATCGCAACAGTTTACTAGAGAAAGGATTCGAATGTAGCTGACGACTTGAATTAGCTCATGATTTTCCCGGCCTTCGCCAGGATGATAATGGGCCACCCGCTGCGTGATGTCGTTCGGCCACGATTTCGGAAATGATGGCCAGGGCAACTTCCTCAGGTGTAACGGCTCCGATGTCCAACCCGATTGGAGCCCGAATCTGATTGAGAAAGTCCTCTGATGCTCCGGATTCACGTAAGCGGTTGATAACAATTGCAGTTCGGCGCTTACTTCCGATCAGTCCCACATAATCGGGGTTGGCATTCACGATCGACCTCAGACAAAGTTCATCCTCACTGTGCCCTCGAGTGACTACCGCTACGGCGGTTCCCTTCCCATTACCGACGGCTCGCGCTACATCATCTTCCCAATTTTCGGTGAGCACGAGTGCAATGTTCAGTCCTTCAAATAGTGCAGCTTCGAGAAACTCCCGTCGATCATCAATGAGCGTAATTTGATAACCAACGAAAGCACCCAGTTTTGCTAGTGCAGCACCAACATGGCCCGCGCCGCAGATAATCAAGCGCAAGACTGGTTGAAGTCTTTCAAACAGCAAATGGATCTCATTAGAGTGGGGTAACTGTGGCGCAATCTGCTCGAGACTAATTGCGCGCGTGTCGTCCCTACCGACAATAAACTTCATGACTTCAGTACCGACGATCATATCCAGCTGACCGTCACCGAGTGTGCCGGAGTGGTTCCCAGCCTGATCGATCAGGAGTTTCGCCCCTGTTCTTATTGGACCAGACATGGCTGTCACCAGCACTGCGACCGTACCAGCATCCAGTAGTTCACTGATCCTCTTCATGACAGCCAGAGAGGTTAGGTGGTCCTGTTGTTCTGGCATTGGGTTTATTTAGAGGTCGCCGATCGGTTGTCTCGAAATATAGAACCAAGCCGGCGCAGTAGCCACAGTGGACCAATAAGCAAGTAGATCGGATTGCGGAAGAAAGCCGGCTGATTCCCCTCAATAGCATGTCCTATGAATTGAAGGATCCAGCCAACTACGAAGAGGGCAAGAGCTGGTTTCCAAAAGAAGAAAAATAAAGGCAGAGAGACAACGATGAGCGGGATCCCGATCGAATGTGACAACCGGTTTAGTGGGTGTCGATGTTTTGATTTGTAATTATCAAAAAATGACTCAGGCATAGTCAGTGCGAATTGTCATATGACATCTACAAAAATATCCATGGTGCCGCCGCAGACCATTCCCTCTTCACTCGCTTCGTCCGCCGTCAACGAAAAATGATGCAGCGCTGATTTCCCGGTACGCAGGGCCTCTTTAGCTTCGGCCCATACTTCGGCTTCGATACAACCTCCGCCGACGGTGCCGGCCACTTCGCCACTCTGGAAGAAGAGCATTTTGGCGCCACGCCTTTGCGGAGTAGAGCCGCGCGTGTGGGCCACCGTGGCGATTACCAACCGCTCTTGCCGATCGGTAGCTTCGTTGACGAGGCGGTAAAGTTCTGTTGGCGAGATAGATGGCATGCGTCACCAGTCTACGCGATGGTTAAGCAAGAACAAAAGTCAGCGCGCGGAAAGTAGACTTCAAATCCAGAACGCATTTAAAAGTAGAGCTAAAACTCAACTCAGCGTCTCTCTGCAGTCCCTGCGTCCCCTCTGCTGTAGAGGTCATCGTGGTTGTACTCAGGGCATCGCCAAGTAACGCAGGCACCGCAGAGAGACGCTGAGGAAGGCACACTTCCTATCACGAGTGCTTGGTCTTAAAGACACTATTCAGCTCGGCGTATGGGACGCCTGAGTCCAGACCGTCAAATGAGTGAGTTGACGCCATTGCCCGAGCAACCTGCATGAAGCCGCCCCACGCAACCCGCGCCAACGCTGATCCAACTGAAATGCGTCGCACACCCAAATCGGAAAGCTTTGCGAATGTCATATCAGGAGAAGGTCGTCCGACAATCACATTCACGGGTAGCGGAGCAACAGCCTTAACAATCGCGGAAACCTCAGATGGTTTACTTACTCCCGGCGCGTACAGGCAGTCGGCTCCAGCCGCTGCATAAGCGATCAACCTATCCATCGCAGTCTGGAATGGCTTCTCCGCACCGACCAGCCACGCCTCACATCTGGCGGTTAGCAGAACATTAATCCCGCTCTCGTCGATGGCGCGGCGTGCTGCCACGATTCTTTCGACTGCCAGGCCCTGCTCGTATAAAGGCGCTGAGGACTGTCCTGTATTGTCCTCAATCGATAGACCAGCGACCCCCGTTTCGATACACGCCTTCACACTCGAGGCAACACCTTCGGGATTGTCCGCAAAACCATTTTGAAAGTCGGCGTTTAAAGGGATTGAAGTTGCACTCGCGACTTCACGCAGGTGGGCCAATGTAAGGTCGAGTGAAACGGCCGTTGCGCCATCTGGCAATCCTTTACTAAACGCAAATCCGCCCGAGGTGGAGGCAAGTGCCTTGAAGCCAAGGGACTCTAAATAGACTGCGCTACCAACGTCCCATGGATTAGGCAGTATGAAACAACCGGAAGCATGAAGACGATGAAACTCTTCTATGGAAGTGCCTTGCTTTGTGTTTGATGATTCCTGTCTATTTTTCATTGTTCATTTCCCATTTTTCATTTGCGACCACCGGAAGTCGCTCCTATGCCAATTTCTAACGAAGCGGAGCCTCAATAAAGAATGCAACCCGCTTTTCACACAAAATGGAAAATAGGAAATGTCAAATGATCAATGACAAATGCTCAGGGCTTGCGTGGGCGGGATTCTGTCGCCGGACGAGTTTCATTACTCGACGCCGCGTCCATCTGTTCACGACGCTGGGTCAACTTCGCCCTCAGGAGATCAACTTCTGAGTCAGCGCTGGCGACAGCTGCTTCCAACCGGTTCTTTCCCGAATCGTACAGATTCAACTGCGCGGTCACTCGGGACTTCTCCCCTTCAAGTTGTTTTCGGCGTGCTTCACGAGCTTCTTCAGGATGAACGGTTCCGTATGACTGAGTAGTCCTCTCAATATTCTCCGGCTTCAGCGCATACTCAATCTGTTCGAGCCTTGCCTGTGCGTCAGCAATCTTCGACTGGATGTCGAAGAGTTGTGATCGCAATTGTTCTGCTCTTTGCTCAGCGCGCGTTAATCGCTCCATGTCCATCATGTAGCGATCGTCTTCCTGCATTGAACTCAACTTGTCTGACAGGCGATTAACCTGGTTCGAGAGAGTCGTAATGGTCTGCTGCATCGACTCCTGCTCGGACGTGGTGGTTGAGGTCGATTTCGTTTTCGGAGCAGGTGCGTCGGCGCTTTCGGTCTCAGGCGTTTGTTCAGCAGTGCTGATGATCTTTACATCACCTGCGCCTGACGTCGGAGCAGCTATGGTTGGATTTGTAATGACAGGCTTTGGAGCCGCGGGTTTGCTGGTACGTCTTGACCGTTTCTTTTTAGTTTGCGCGCTGCCAACAACAGTGAAGGTCAGCGCCAAACTCACCATTATTACCAGACTGAACAAACGAGATCTAATTTGCATCTCACGAAGCTCCTTTATCGCCGCTTTAAAGATACGCCTGAAACAAAGATGCATTCAAGGGTAGGCCGGATGCTTTGAACTGTTCTGACAAAGAGTCGCTCTAGTATACTGGTCGTGTCTTAAGATTCTGGCAAAGCTGCTTTGGACTGTCACGTTCGGGATCAGCCCGCGTTCCAAAAGCTTCCAACCGCATCACCGGCCTGCCATCGCCTTTTTACCGACCTGATTTCTCTAAAAACGGCTCAAAACGCTTGCATCTGAAAACTGATTTTACTTGCCGGCGCGCCATTAGTTAACGCCTCGATCGATATTAAGCTGATGCCTGCCTCAGCAACCAATCTGGCGCCCTCCGGCGTCACGTTTCCTGAATATTCAACCCGAATTCCTGGAGCCAGCTCCCGCGCAACTGCCACCAGTGTGGCAAGCACAACAGGATCCGGATTTGTTGTAACCAGGATATCGGCACCGCTCGTTGTCGCCTCACGAGCGTCGGCTTCATTCCCAACTTGGACAGCGATCTTGTGCAAATGACCCAACTTCTCTTTCGTGATGTTTAGGCTCCTGGCAATGCCACCGCCGATCGCCAGGTGATTCGCGGTAATCAAAACACCGTCATCTAGGCCGAAACGTCCGTTTACGCCTCCGCCAAGTTTCACGGCGTACTTCTCGAGCAAGCGAAGTCCGGGAGCAGTTGCCCGGCTATCAACCACCTGGCAGTTTGTGCCCTCCAACGCTTTTACGTATCGATTGGTCAGAGTCGCAATTCCTGAGAGCCGTTGGATCAGATTCAAAGCTACCTGTTCTGCCGAAAGCAAGACATCGGCAAACCCGATGGTCCGAGCGATGACTTTGCCTCCTTCAACCTCCTCGCCATCAGCAACAAATGCTTCCAACTGCTGTTGAGAGTCGAGTGATAGAAACACTTCCTCAGCAGCTTCAAGGCCGGCCACTACCATTGTTTCGCCGGCGACAAAACGCGCGCGTGCGCGGGTATTTCTCGCCACGACCGTTTGCGTTGTGATATCGCCGCGGCCGAGATCCTCGCGCAGGAATGTAGCGATTTGTGAGTAAAGAGCTCCCTCATCAAACCAGTTCATTGCAGGTTCTCGATTGTTTGCTGCAGTTGAGAAGTCCTTTGAGCGATATCCGCTATTCGTGACCGCACTTCATCGACTCGTTCCGCGGGCGCTCGCTCAACGAAACTGGGATTCGCAAGTTGCGCTTCAAGTTTTGTGGCTTCGGCCCGAAGCTTGTCTTGTTCCCGGCCCAACCGTTGTCGTTCCTGCTCAAAGTCAATCAAGCCTTCGAGCGGCACCGCTAATTCAGCCCCGCCAACCAGGACCGCCCTGGCCGAAGCTTTCGGCGCATTTAACTGATCAGCAATACTAATCTCGGCAGCCCGAACCAAACGTGCAATCTGATCTCGGGCGCTTGAAAACGTATTTCTCAGCTCTTGGTCAGGACAACCGACAATTACCGGAATGCGTTCAGCGGGTTTGATATTCATCTCGGAGCGTATGTTTCGTACGCGCGAAACGAGATCAATAATTGCACTCATTTCTCGTTCGGCTCGATCGTCAATCATTTCCTGCGAACTAATTGGATAAGAAGTGAGCATGATGGTTGACGAGGCGCCAGCGTACGCTGAATGCAATGGCTTATTACCTGGTAGCCGTTGCCACAACTCTTCCGTGATGTAAGGCATGAACGGATGCAAAAGCCTCAAGGCTTGTTCTAAAACCGTCAATAAGCGAGAGCGAGCTTCGGTTCGTTTTGGGGAAGGTTCCTCCGCCGTGACATCCGACTTCGACAGCTCAATATACCAATCACAGAAGTCATCCCAGAAGAAGTGATAAAGAGTTTGCACTGATTCGTGAAATTGATATGTGTTGAGAGATTCGTTGACGCGTTCTGCAGTCTTATTGAGCCGGGAGATTATCCAGCGGTCGTGCAGCGCGAGGTCTTTCGACTCAAGAAGTTCCGGCTTCACTTCTGCGCCATCCGAATTCAGCAGGCAAAAACGAGCGGCATTCCAGATCTTATTGGCAAAGTTGCGGTACGACTCAACCTGTTTTTCATTCCAACGGGTGTCGGTACTTCCCACCTGGGCCAGAGTCAAACGGGTTGCGTCAACTCCGAACTTATCAAAAACGATGAGAGGATCTACGCCGTTCCTCTTGGTCTTCGACATTCGCTGGCCCTGGCTGTCGAGAATGGTTCCAGTCACAAATACGTCTGCGAATGGTTCCTGTCCTATGAACTTCATGCCCATCATTACCATGCGCGACACCCAGAGGAAAATGATGTCTCTGGCAGTAACGAGAACAGAAGTCGGATAAAAAGTCCGCAGATCCTCGGTATCCTCCGGCCATCCCAATGTTGAGAAAGGCCAAAGAGCTGACGAAAACCACGTGTCCAAAACATCCTGGTCCTGTGTTAACTCGGAGGTGCCAGCTTTCTCTCTGGCCTCTTCCTCCGACCTTGCTACGATGACCTCTCCGGAAGGCGTGTACCATGCCGGGATCTGATGTCCCCACCACAGTTGCCTTGAGATGGTCCAATCCCTCAAATTCTCCAGCCAGTTGGTGTAGATCCTTTGGTAAGGAACGTCCGGCGTGAACTGCGGCTTCTGTTTTTGAGCCATTAAACCTAGTGCAAGATCTCGCAACGGCTCCATGTGCATGAACCACTGTTCAGAGATCAAAGGTTCAATTACAGTCTTACAACGCTCACACTTGGAGATTGAGAATTCATAGTCGATGACCTTGTCGAGCAGTCCGAGTTTCTCAAACTCTTCAACAACTTTATCGCGCGCTTTGTAACGATCCAGGCCCTCAAAATCAGCCCCCGCGTCTGCGGTCATTTTTGCGTGAGCATCAATTACGACGACCTGCGGAAGGTCGTGACGTAAGCCCATTTCGTAGTCGTTTGGATCGTGCGCAGGAGTTATTTTTACGGCGCCGGTACCGAATGCCGGATCGACATAGTCATCCTTAATTACCGGAATCTCTCTATTGGTCAACGGCAGCAGAATAATTTCTCCAACAAGATCGCTGAACCTTTCATCAGTCGGGTTAACGGCGACGGCCGTGTCACCAAGCATAGTTTCAGGTCGCGTCGTGGCCACGGTTAAGTGACGATCGCTATTCTTGATTGGGTACCGGAGGTAATAGAGCTTCCCAGCTTGCGGAAGCTTTTCCACTTCGAGATCAGACAGAACGGTCTGGTCGCGGGGACACCAGTTAACAATTCGTTTACCGCGATAGATGAGGCCCTCTTCGTAAAAACGCACAAACACTTCCCGAACCGCTCGCGACAGATCTTCGTCCATCGTGAATTTTTCACGTGACCAGTCAACTGAGGCTCCTTCGCGTCTCAGTTGGACTGTGATCTGTCCCCCCGACTCGGCCTTCCACTTCCATACGCGCTCGACAAACTTCTCGCGTCCAAGGTCGAAGCGCGTCTTCCCCTCCTCCTTCAACGCGTTGGTGACCATCAATTGAGTGGAGATCCCTGCATGGTCCATACCCGGCAACCAGAGAGTTCGATACCCGCTCATCCGTTTGTGACGAGTCATGACATCCATCATCGTGTGCTGCAGAGCGTGGCCCATGTGTAAAGAGCCAGTCACATTCGGAGGCGGAATGACGATGGTAAAGACAGGAGCGGACGGGTCCTGGTTTATTTCAGGAGCGAAGTAGCCGTTTTTTTCCCAGCGTTCGTAGTGGTCTTTCTCTGCCTGGGCTGGATCGTATTGTTTAGGAATGTCCATGTATGATTCTGAACTTTGACTAGATTTTTTACTCGAGCTTTGAAAGTGCAAGGCTTTAACGTACAACGTACGCAGCCCTACTGACAACTGGCGTCAACTGAGGGCACTTGTTTCAGTCTTGCTTCCTTTGCCTTCTCTACGTGATCTCGTCCCTGCGTCTTGGCTGTAATGCTCTAATAAGAAACTCCGATCAGACTTAGAGCACACTGCCCAGCCGATCCGCCGCCAAAGAAAGTGTGGACCAGCTCAATACCCATCTGAGCCCAAATTAAAACAGGTGACCGGAAAACCAGTCACCTGCAGAAAACCTCGACGGACTAAGTTTACTTTGTCTGAGACTCTTTCTCTTCCAGTCTCCGTTGGATGAGCAACTCAGCCAGGTCCGGCACCACTTCCCAGGCAATTTCACGAACAACCTTATCAGACATCATTTCGACCACGCGTCGCGCAATCGCGTCAATCATTTCGGGCGACAGGTTCTCTGCGTTAACCCCGCTCGCATATGCAGCGGTCGCGACCGATTGACGATCAACTTGAGGCGCTGGTTCATAAGCTGCCGGTGCTTCTTCAACGAAAACTTCTTCAGCCTGAGAGTTGAAAGCCATCTCCTTCTTATCCACAAAAGGAGCGTCGATTACCGCAGGTTGATAAGAATATTCGTGGGCTGCGGCACTTGCTGCTTTTTCCGTCACCTGTGGCTCAACGAAGGGCCGACCGGCTGGTTCTCCAACCTCGAGAGTTTCCTCAAGGTCCAGCACGAAATCGTCGTTGGTGGCAGCATGAACAGGTTCGAATTCACCCAGATCCAGTAGGACGTCCGCAGCTTCCGGAACCGTATCGTTTTTCCTCTTTTCGCGACTTTCCATCTTTTCCTCTTTCGAGACCGATTCTGCGGGAATCGCTGGTTCTAATGTCTTAGCCCCTAAGTCGTAATTGTCTGGCAACCGGAGAGTATCCGCCGTCGCCATCTCCAGTTCACTCGTACTAAGAAACTGGGCGTCGTCGGAGGTCTTCTCCTCTACTTTAGGGAGTTCCGCAGTGGGCACTTCACGTTTTGCCGGAGGGTTATTAACTAGTGCCCCCACTCTGTCGATCAGTCTTCGAATCGATTGAAATGGTTTGGTCAATATATCGTCCGCGCCAACTCTGCGCGCCTCCGCTTCGTCGAAAGGCTCAAACGAGCCAACCAGAAGCATCACCGGAATATGCTTGAGCTTCTCGTTTTCTTTGACGTATTTACAGACTTCATAACCGGTTTTTGACGGCATGAAGATATCTGCGAGGATTATGTCGGGCGCAAATTCCTCGAGGTTATCGATGGCCTGTTGACCATCGCCGAAAGAGACCACCCGCACGCCTTCATCGGCGAACGTTAGGTCAATCACTTTCTGAATGGTGACCGAGTCGTCGGCAAGTAGGAGTTTGCGACCAGCTAGCAAAGCTAAATTCCTTTAGCTAGAAGTAGCACCATCGGCGGGGCCTGGTAGTGCATTTGCACAGATGGCGCGGGGCATGTCATTACGAAGTGGGCTCTTAAATAAGGGCCACCAGATGAAAACTAGCACCCACGGTAACGGACAGTCAAGAGTTTAGTTTTAGCACGTTCAACACCTTGGAGTGCGGCGGCGCGGCGTCGCTTTGTTATAAAGGCTTAATTCAATAAGAATCTGCGCCTCAAAACGAACGCGGTAAAGAGCCTACTCAAAAGTCAGGGACTAGTATTCGTAGCTACTATATCGTCCCCAGTGTCCGGTTTCCCGTCAGGCCCCAGGGATCGCAACGTGAACCGATCCCGTTCGCCCCGGTATTGATAGGGTCGATGCCAGGGATCGAGTCGAATCACCTGGTTGAGATATCGTGGACTTAGATGATCGATAACCACTGACTCCTTTTCCGATACAACAAATGAACCTCTGTCGCGTCGATACGAATCCAGGGCCTTAACAATCGAGGCTAACTCAGCTTTCGCAACAGTCTGCTTTTCGGCATTGATAGATTGCGGCAGGCCACTGACATCGCTCCACTCGTGGTTCCCACTCTTGAAACCAGTAAGGTTCCAATCTTTGACCTTCGAGAAACGGAAATTGAGTTCAACAAGTGACACCACTAATGCCGATGCTCGCGTACCAAAAGGCAGGCCAAAGGCTGAGATCTCTTTAATTCTAATATCGTCGGACGGAAGAGTTACACCGAACAGCGCGGCGACCAGGCAACGCGCCTCAGCGTTTTTAAGATCATTACCCTTGCTGTTGTTTTTGCAATCTGGTTCGGAAAGCTGAAAGTTGCCAGCGCTGGCGATAACTCCCAGATCCTCCCAGTGATCGGGTCCCAACCGGACTTCGTTCAGACGCCACACTCCGTCTTTATTTTGCGTCGCCCGAAAGGCGAGTTCAATCTGCGCCCTGACGCTAGCCGAGCTGTCGTCTTGAGCTACATCAATCACGTGTATCTCGCTTTTTGGAAACGAGATTCCGGAGATATTCGAAATCAATTTGCGAGCCTGGCTGCGACTCAAGTCAGCCTGCGCAGAACCGACGCAGAGTCCGATGAGCACTAAAGAGAGAAGCGGAACAGTTCGGTGAGATATCATTCGAAAGGAGCTAGGCTGAAGCCTTACCGATCAACATCTGTAACATTATCTGCAGCTGAGCGGTCGTAAACGGTTTTGGGAGAAACACGACTGCACCGGCTGAAAAACTATCGGAAGACAGCTTTGGATCCTGTTCAGCCGTCATCATCATTACTGGAATATTGGCGAGCCTGGGCTCTGACTTCATGAATCTAACGAGTTCTGGACCAGTGATATGAGGCATGACCACATCCAGGATGGCGGCTGTAAAGTCAGGATCCGCTTGAAGAGTTTTATAAGCCTCGCGTCCGTCACGAGCTGTCACCACGTGGAAGTTTTCCTTCTCCAGAATGGTGGCGACAAGCCGCAAGATGGCCGGATCATCATCGGCTACTAGAATTCGTCGATTTTCGCCGTCGACTAAGTCCATCGACTCTTCGTCATTAGCCATTCGATCTTGCTCTCCCTTTAGTTTTTAGATTTCTACTGGCCGGCAGCTTTCACCAGCTTGAGTGGACAAATCGGCAGCTAACTTTATCGCCGCGACCATACTTGAGTGTTCGGCCACTCCCTTGCCGGCAATATCGAACGCCGTTCCATGATCAACAGAGGTCCTGATGAACGGCAAACCAAGCGTAACATTAACTGCTTCGCCAAAGGACAAACATTTTACGGGAATCATCGCCTGATCGTGATAACAGGCAATAACCGCATCGAATTCACCCCTCGACGCTCTAAGAAAAACAGTGTCGGCGGAATAGGGACCATGAACATTGATGTCGTCCATTTGGCGGCACGCTTCGATCGCCGGCATTATCTCGGAAGCCTCTTCGACGCCGAAAAGACCGCCTTCGGCACCATGAGGATTCAAGGCTGCGACTGCGAGTCGCGGTCGCTCGATTCCCCAACGCTCCAGCTCACGATGGGTGAGATTGATTACCTTAACGAGCCGATCTCGTTCAACCATCCGGATTGCCTCGGAAAGAGGGACGTGAGTCGACAAGAGTACTATTCGTAAATTCGCCGCTACGAAAGCCATCGCATACTCTTCCGACCTGGTGAGATGAGCTAGAAACTCCGTATGACCAGGAAAACTATAGCCACCAAGGAATAGAGCTCTCTTATTAATAGGCGCGGTGGCGATGGCATCAATACTTCCTGCTGCGCAAAGTTCCACGGCGGCTTCTATATAACCTGCCGCAGCTTTGCCCGCGGCAGCTGATTCGATTCCAGGTTCTATAAAGCCAGTGATGTTATCGAGGTGATAGATGACCGGATCTGAAAGGTGCTCTGGAAATGACTCTTCCTTCCGGATGATATCGTAACCACTTTGCAGATCGAGCGTGCGTGCGGTGTGGGCCAACGTCTGAGCGTCGCCAATTATGACAGGCACACACACCTTTTGGACGTCGAGTTCAGCGACGGCCTTAAGGACGACCTCCGGTCCGATGCCGGCCGGGTCGCCCATCGTGATGCCGATGCGCGGCAAGTCTCTCCTGGGTCGAGGTCCCGGGTTAGTTGAACTATAGTCTGACTGTCGCATTTGTTGTGGCGACGCACTGTAGGCCAGATGAGTTACACACAGGGCGAGGCTGTCGCAACCTAATTAGTTAATCAGTAGTTTCGACCCGCTCATCAGCCTTGTACATGTACTTGATGTTCCTTTTGAGAACAAGAAGGTTCGGCGCTGCTTTGCGATTTACTTTTAAAGCACCACGGTCATACCATTCAATGGTCCCTTCGATTTCCTCTCCATCCAGCAGAACGATCACCATCACAGTGTGGGCATCAATCTGTTTCTTGTAATAGAAAATCTCCGCGTTTGTTTCGTTTGGTGGCGGCACTCTTTTCTTTACCTGGACAGGACTATGTTGTTGAGCGGGTCTCGGCTGACTGCCGCTATCGTTTGAGGATCGCGAACTACCGTTTGAACGCTCTCTGGGCTGCGGAACCTCACGGGCTTTGCCTTTCACTTCCGCAAGGGTTGTTCTTATGAGTTTACGATTCACTGAAATATTACCTCCACAAATCTAGAACGGGTTTTTTCGATCCGCCCTGGGGACAAACAATAGGCGCGCAAGCGCGGGGCCTTTGCGGATCAACGCACAACTCTCGCAGGCTGCGGCCATCCGAGGAGAGGAACTTAAACATTACCCGTAATGGAAAATCCTGCAAGGAATGAGGGACATGCTACACAACAAGGAAAGAAAAAGCAAAGCTAAGATCTGTCAAAACACACACCACAATCACTTTGATTGCATTGGATCCTTATCAACGTCAGTACGATTCGCGGTAGCGTCGGGTGAGTCTCGAGATCCTTATACTTGATAGTCAATCGAGACTCACCCGACGCTACACCGGATCGGTACCGACCTTGTTCACCGCTCAGCAAAAAAATCGGGAAGGCCGATCCGGCCTTCCCGCAAGTGCAGGGCAGTAATGTCGGTTAGTCAGCCTTCTTGCGAATGAACGTTGGGACATCAAGATCATCCACTCGTGCATTCATCATAGGCCGGGGTAGATCGTCAGCTGGACGATTTACAAATCTAGGCGCGGGAGCTGGTATTGCTGTATTGACTGCCGCCGTGGCAATCGCCATTGGCTCTTTATCGAAACCCGTTGCGATTACGGTGATCTTCATTTCATCTGTGAGACTCTCGTCTATTACAGCGCCAAAGATAATATTCGCATCATCGTCAGCAGACTCACGGATGATTGACGAAGCGGCGTTTACTTCAAACAACGTCAAATCTGGTCCACCTGTAATATTGATCAGGACACCCTTGGCACCCTGAATGGTCGCTTCTTCCAGAAGAGGCGATGAGATTGCCTGTTGAGTCGCTTCAATCGCGCGGTTTTCACCGGTCGCGCGTCCGGCACCCATCAAGGCCATACCCATTCCCTGCATGATCGATTTGACGTCGGCGAAGTCGAGATTGATCAAACCAGGAACAGTGATCAAGTCGCTGATACCCTGTACTGCTTGTCGCAAAACGTCGTCGGCCACCCTGAACGAGTCACCAAGCGAAACACCTCGCTCAACAGTATGCAGTAGACGCTCGTTCGGAATCGTGATGACCGTATCAACACATTCCCGAAGCTCTCTGAGTCCCTGATCTGCCTGTTGCATACGCCGGCGACCTTCGAATTGGAACGGTTTAGTAACCACCGCCACAGTCAGAGCGTCGAGTTCAGTTGCAAGCGAAGCAATAATTGGAGCCGCACCGGTTCCAGTTCCGCCACCGAGACCGGTGGTGACGAAAACCATATCGGCGCCTTCAAGGACTTCAATAATTTTGTCGGTATCTTCAAGCGCAGCTTCACGACCAACATTAGGATCGGCGCCAGCGCCGAGACCCTTGGTAAGCCGACTACCTAGTTGAATCTTAATTGGCGCTCGTGATCTCTTGAGCGCCTGCAAATCAGTATTGGCCACTAAGAACTCAATACCTTCAATGCCGGACTCGATCATGCGGTTGACAGCATTGCCTCCGCCTCCGCCGATGCCAATCACTTTTATCCGCGCACCAGTCAATGGCGGATCGTCATCTATGAAAATATTAATGCCGGTTCCGGGTTGACGCGTGTCCGGTGTCATAGTTAGTTCCTCTCTCCCAAAACGGGATGGCTTCCAAGGCCTCTTTCTTCTATATTGGGCTGCTTGCGCCATCGGCATCGATATGTTGCGGGCAATATCTTGTGCAGTCGGGGCGCAAGCATACAACAACTTGTCAGAAAATACTACCGAAACGATTTCGAAATCTTGAGACAAAATGTGTCAGTTTTCCAGTTGACCCTCGTCTGCTGATTCCAGTACGTATCTCCGCGGCCTGAGCACGATGCGCAAGAAGTGCAAGACCTGCTGCAGCGGCCCACGCTGGACTTTGAATATCTTCAATCAAACCACCAAATCGATCTCGCTCGGGAAAACCAAGACGCACGGGCGCATCGAATACCTGCTCAGCAATCTCGGTCATGCCACTCAACAGTGCTCCTCCGCCAGTCAGCACTACTCCGCTTGAGAGCTGACGTTCCCAACCAGCGTCTTTGATCTCATCTGCGACGTGCATCAAAACTTCTTCGGCTCGAGGTTGAAGAATGTCGCAAAGAATCTGTCGCGAGAGTTGTCGCGGAGGTCTGCCACCCACCGAAGGCACGTCGACCAGTTCGCCTCGTTCCATCTCGCTCAAAGAGCTGCTGCAAGCGCAACCAACTGTTCGCTTGATCTTTTCGGCCTCAGGTATCGGAGTGCGCAAACCGAAAGCGATGTCGTTAGTGAAATGCGATCCTCCGAGCGGAAATACCGCTGTGTGCTGGACAGCGCCACGCTGATAAATAATGAGCCCGGTTGTTTCAGCCCCAATGTCAACCAGGGCAGCACCAAATTCCTTGTCATCCTCCGTTAAAGTCGCTTCGGCTGCCGCAAGCTGCTCCAGGACCATATCAGCAACCACCAGGCCTGCCCGATTAACTGCATTAATGGCGTTCTGACGCGCCGTTACAGGACTCGTCACGATATGAACTTTTACCGCCAAACGCGCCCCAATCATGCCAACCGGGTCATTTATTCCGTCCTGGTCATCGACGATGAACTCCTGGGGCAACCGATCCACAATCTCCCGACCGGCTGGCAATTGAATCGCACAAGCAGAGTCGATAGCCCGGCGAACATCCTCTGGAACGATTTCGCGATCCCGACCCGAAACTGCCACGATAGCCTGTCCGTTGAAACCGAGAATGTGCGAGCCTGCAAGATTGATCGTGACTTCTTCGGCTTCTAAACCACTCATTCTTTCAGCTTCCTCCACGGCTTTTTTAATTGCATCGACCGCGGCGTCAGGATTAACAATTACTCCTTTTCGCAAGCCACGAGCCTCTGCCTCTCCAATACCGACGACCTCGAGAGTTCCACCTTCACCGGCCTCGCCCGCAATACACGTCACCTTGCTTGTCCCAATGTCGAGACCAATCACGTGCTGCGTACGCTTAGCCATTTAGTCGGGCTCCTCTGCTGATTGTAATTTCAGCACACTGCTTCATTACGTGCGCTTCTGCTCCACCTTCTTCGGTGGCGTGCGAGATTTAGTGTCTTTCTCTTTAGCCTTGTTCCCCTGTGTTCGTGATTGAGCCTCGGGCTGGTTTTCAACCGAGTCGGCAGACTCAAGCGTGTCACCGAACACCTGACTGCCGGTCACCATTCCAACAACAATTCGTTTTCCCTGGATGACATCCAGATAGCTAATCGATGGACCTTTCGACGTTTGCCGCAAATGATCCAGAGTCTCCAGCGCCCGACGTAGACGCTTGGCCTGGTCCTGTGACCCGAGGCGGATCTCGATTTGCGAGTCGTCCCCCGACAGTTGAGCCCTCACATCGCGTAAATCCAGAACGTTCAGTTCACTGATTCGTTCAGACACCTGATCTCCGTCCCAGTCTCTTTGCAGCTCCATGAACTTTGCAACGCGACTCTTGTTTTCCTCCGCAGCCGCCGCTGACTCATCTTCGTTCCAACCCCTGAGAAAGAATGGCGGCATTTGATCGGTCGAATTGAGCTCATTCAAAACAACACCATCTTCATCAACCCAGACCAGCCTGCCGGAACTCATTCGAACAACCACTTGAGGTTGACGTTCAGTGATGCGAACTCTCATTCCGTCAGGTAAAACCCGGGTGACTACGGCGGTTCTAACCCAGGGTAGTCTTTCAAGTCGGGCATTCACCGACATTAGATCGGCGCGCCACACTCCCGTCGTCCTCACCTCATCGCGTACAGCAGACTCAATGGCTTGAGCTGACGCACGATTCACACCGGCTGTCTGCACAGTACGCACCTGGAAGAAACTTGCGGCAGCGGCTGCTCGATAACCCAGAAAGGCAAACACGACGACTACGGCTATCGCTGAGAGTCTCAAGATAAGAGGTGCGTAACCAATCAAATTTCTCAGTCGCATCGCGAGCGGTTGACCATCGGACTTGCTTCTCCTGGAAGGATTCTGAGCAGTCTTTGCGCTACGAGCCTTGGAGCCCGCACTTCCACTTCGAGTTCCAACTTTTTGTGTAGCGATATTTTCTCTCACAGCTCAGTTTCCTTTCTGTCTTTCTCTTCATTTGTCGACTTGTTCAAGGCAGTCGCAAATGATTCATCCGAGTTTGCTCGCCACAGCTCGACTTCGTACTCGAGTTCAATTCCCTGTTCTCGTTTCACTCGTTCTCGAATCTCTTCGGCGAGTGCCAACGCATCTTCAGCTCGGGCATTTTCTCCTTCAGTAACAATGAAGTTAGCGTGGACAGGAGAAACTATGGCGGTTCCTCGACGCTGTCCCTTCATTCCGAGCTCATCAATGATCTTTCCAGTTCCTTTCAAACTAGCCGGAGGATTCTTGAAGAAACATCCAGCTGACCGGGCGCCATGAGGCTGCGTAGCTAACCGACGTGTCTTTGCATCGTCCATTCGCGCCTTAATTTTTTCTGGATCGTCTGCGGTGAGTCTGAGAGTAGCGCCAAGCAAAAGTTCTCCTTCGGCAAATGAAGCATGACGATAGTTCCATTCAATGCTGGCACCTGGAATGCTCATCACTTTTCCTTCGCGGGCTACCCTGACTGAGTCAGTGACCGTTCCAATCTCGTGGCCATAGGCTCCGGCATTCATCCATAACGCACCGCCTACTGTCCCCGGAATACCTCCGAGTCCTTCAATTCCGGCGAGACCACGCCGTGCGACATCTATACATAATCGAGGCAACGAATAGCCGGCGCTTACCGAAACCATTTCGCCTTCGATTTCAACGACGCCCTTCATCTCACTCAGGCTCAGCACCACATAGTGATGGTCTCCGTCATCTGCCAATACGTTGCTTCCCGAACCGAGGGCACGCCAACCAACACCAGACTTTTCCATTTCGAAAACAACAGCGGCTGCCTGTTCTTCAGTAGCCGGCGAAATCACCCAATCGATTGAGCCACCGACACGCAGGCTGGTGAGCTCAGCAAACCGACGACCACGCTCAGCTCGGACACCGAGCGTCTCCGCGATGGCCGCCAGCGCCTGGTCACGCTGGATGAGCTTCTCAGTTTGTAGATCAGTATCAGTCATTACTTCTTTCAAGCCGTTGTTGTGTCGGAGCGTTCCTGCAGCAAAGCCAGAAGTTGGTCGCCAACTCGATTAACTGTGCCGGCCCCAAGCGTTACGACCAGGTCTCCCGGTTGCACGTGGTCGCGCAGAATTGGCGCAGCATTCTCGAGTGGACCAATGTAAGTGACATCTTTGTGGCCAAAACGCTTTATGGCCGCCGTCAACGTTTCAGAGTTAACGCCTTCGATCGGGTCCTCGCTGGCTGCGTAGATGTCAGAAATGAAGAGCACATCAGCATTGTTGAAAGAGCGGGCGAACTCCTGCATCAAGTCATTCGTCCTGCTGTAGCGATGGGGTTGAAAGAGAACAACGATTCTGCGCCCACCGGATCCAAGCTTGGCTGCTGCTAAGGTTGCTCTGATTTCGGTTGGATGATGACCATAGTCGTCAACGAGAAGCGCTCCGTTAACTTCTCCTTTAGGTTGGAACCGTCGTCCGGCTCCGGTAAAGTTACCTAACCCTTCCGCAATTTTTTCGAACTCGACTTCCAGCTCAAAACCAACAGCAATCGCCGCCAGCGCGTTATAGACGTTGTGTACACCAGGCACGCGAAGACTAAGTTCTCCAACATCGTTCGTACCGCGCCAAACGGTAAATTTGGATCCAAAGTTGTTGTCGTAACGAATCCCGTGTGCGGAAACATCAGCCTGCGCGCTCAAGCCGTAGGTCAACCTGCGTCGCTCAAGCAAAGGGATAATTGCCTGCACGTTCGGATCGTCCAGACATAAGACAGACGAACCATAAAACGGGACCTTGTTCACAAAGCTCGCAAAACAGGCTCGCACGTCGTCCATATCATGGTAGTAATCCATGTGTTCGCGATCGATGTTTGTTACTACTGCGATTGTTGGGGTAAGCATCAGGAAGGAGCGATCGCTCTCGTCCGCCTCTACCACCATCAAGTCACTTGTACCGAGGTGCGCGTTTGAACCGAACGCGCCGACGACGCCTCCGACTACAATCGTGGGATCTAATCCGGCATGGCCCAACACAGTTGCGACCATCGAAGTCGTCGTCGTCTTACCATGCGATCCAGCGACGGCAACTGTGTGTGCCTTCAATCGCATCAACTCGGCCAACATCTCGGCTCGAGGTATGACCGGAATTGAACGTCGAATGGCCTCAAGGATTTCGGGGTTGTCGTCTCGTACGGCCGTTGAACGCACGACGACGTGTGGTTGGCCCACGTTTTCAGCTCGATGACCCTCGCTAATTTCGACTCCCATTCGCTGCAAACGGTCAGTCACACTCGACGGCTTCAGATCAGATCCAGAAACGCGAAAACCGAGATTGATCAGGACCTCGGCGATACCGGACATACCGATGCCACCGATTCCTACAAAGTGAACGTGTTGAATTCTCCTAAACATAACTACTTGCCTGTCATTTCGAGCGTTTAATTCTTAACGCCGATGGGCAAAGTCCCGGCGCTGCTACAGCTGGCACTCCCCAAACCGTTTTTAAGGATCAATTATGATTTGATATTTAATAATTACCATTTACTCGTCGTCGCAATAGAGTCGAATCCAATCGAGCCGGAAGCGGCCCGTACGGTACCGCGAGCGCAGCGACCGGATGCCAACAAGCGATCGTCAAGATCACAGCAAAGCATTTGCGTGGTCGCATCTGGTTCGCTTCGCTCGCGGTACTGTATTCAGTCGTCGAAAGAACATTCATAATTCAATTGATAGCTTCTTCCTTTTCAACTCCGGCCAATTCCTCTATCAGGTCTACTGCGGAGGCGGCTGCATCACCATGCGCCAGCTTCTTACTTGCGAGTGCCATCCGCTCAACTTCCTCAGGCCTTGAAAGTAGTGCTGAAACTTCTGCAGCCAGCTTCTCGCCACTTAACTTCTCCTGAAGAATCATCTTCGATGCGCCCGCTGCTTCCAAAGCTTCGGCATTCTTTCTTTGATGGTCATCCGCTGCGAATGGAAACGGAACCATGATCGATGCTTTGCCCGCTGCTATTAGTTCCGCCGTTGTTGTCGCACCTGCGCGGCAGAGTACTAAGTCAGCGACTGCGAAATCCTCAACCATGTTATCGATGTAACTGCACACCATCGAACTGTCCTGCCATCCTTCTTTCAAGTAAGCCGATTGGACCCGTTCAAAGTCCGCGGGTCCTGTCTGATGCTTAATATTTACTGCGACTCCTGCTCTCTTAAGTAACGGCAACGCCGCAATCATCGCTTCGTTAATCGCGTGAGCACCTTGTGAACCACCAAACACGAGTAGCGAAAGACGCTCAGCTTGAATGGTACGCAAAGGAATTTCAAAGAACTCTCGTCGCACCGGATTTCCCGTCACAACTCCTTTGCCTCGAAAATATGCGAGCGAAGCTTCAAACGAGACTGCGGCCCGATCTACGAAGCGAGCTAAGACCCGATTGGTCCACCCCGGCAAAGCATTCGACTCCATTACGAGCGTGCGATGGTTGGTTAGCGCTGCCATCAGTACGACTGGGCCAGAAACGTAACCTCCCGCGCCAACCACAACGTCCGGTTGAAACTGTCGAATCAGCTTCCAGGCTGAAATAAAACTGCCCGGCAACGTCGCCAATCCTTTCATCCGGGCGACCGCCCGAACGTTTTTTAAACCGGCACTTTCAATGAGCGATAAATCAAAACCTGCCTTGGGTACCAGCCTGGTTTCCAAACCCCGCGCTGTACCAACGAAGCGCACCGACGACTGCGGATTGCGCCGCATGATCTCCTGCGCGACTGCGATACCCGGGTAAATATGTCCGCCAGTACCTCCGGCAGCTATCAGCACGCGCATCGGTTTTCAAAAACGAGTGTTGGCAGTTCCACCCGCTGTTGCCACACTCAGGTTATTCCGCTCTCGTAAATTGCTCTTATTCGACTCACGTAATCCAACATCAAGTGACCCGCTTGAGTGCTGGGAAATGTTCAAAAGTATTCCGACCGCTGCCAGCGTCGGAACCAGCGATGAACCTCCGTACGAAATAAATGGCAGCGGGATCCCTTTTGTTGGTACCAACGAAAGCACGACACTTATATTAAAGAGCGCCTGGGCGACGATACTGGTAACAATGCCCAAACTGAGCAACATACCGAACCTGTCTGGAGCAAGTAACGCCGCTCGGACACCACGCCAGAGAAAGAGTGCGAAAACAGCCACCACAGTAAGCGCACCAACGAGGCCCAACTCTTCACCTATAACCGCAAAGATAAAATCCGAATGTGCAAAAGGGAGAAAGAGCATCTTTTGCTTGCCCTGAGCGAATCCGAGTCCATTTGATCCGCCCGAACCAATCGCGATCAATGACTGAACGACCTGAAAACCTGCTCCTTGTTGATCGGCCCACGGATCCATGAACGTAATCAGTCTCCGCATTCGCCAGGGGACAAAAATCAGCAACCCGATAGCTGCAATTAACGCCGGAGCGGCAACCATTGCGAGATGGGCCAACCTTGCGCCGGCGGTATAGGTGACGACGGCAAAGATCAAGGCGAGCATCAGGGCTGTACCAAAGTCAGGCTCAATCACAACCAGTACAGCAAGCCAGCCTGTAACGATTCCACAGGGTAAAAAGGTCCTCCAAAAATCTCCTTCTTCGCCGGCTCGCTTCTCCAGGAAGTAGGCGAGAAATATCGCGAGTGTCAATTTCGACAGCTCGGAGGGCTGAACCGAGAAAGCCCTCAACTTCAACCAGCGGTGAGCACCATTCGTACTACTGAAACCAAAGACCGCGAAGAGAGTTATCGTCGAAATGATCAGTAGACCATAGACTACGCGGCGACTCTTCAACTGCTGATAGTTGAATTGCATGGCCAGGATCATCACCATGAAACCGATCGCCACCCACATACCCTGCTTGATCACGTAATAGAACTGGTTACCATTCTCCTTTTCAGCCATCACGGCTGAAGCGCTATAGACCATCACAACGCCAAACAGGGCGAGGCCCACAGTCGAAGCGAAAAGCCATTTATCTGGAGCAAGCTTACGAGCCATAAAGATTTAGTTTCTCAGTAGTTCTGGATCTGAGATCGGAGACCTCAGTCTTAAAAACTTTTCCCCGGTGTTCAAAACTATCGAACATGTCGAAACTCGCACATGCTGGAGCGAGTAGGACAGTGTCACCGGGTTTAGCGGCGACGAATGAACGATTGACAGCGTCTTTCATGTCGCCTGCTCTCTCGACTGGAGCAAGACTGCCAAGCTCCGAAGCAATTGTTTCCGCGTCTTCACCTACTAGAATGAGCGACCGAACTTTGCTTCGAACCAACTCAGCCAGGGGAGCGTATGGTGCTTTTTTTCCACGCCCGCCAAGAATCAGAACGACTTTGCCGGGATCGCTCGCGAAGGCCTCCAATGCTTTCAATGTGGCATCAACGCTGGTTGCTTTCGAGTCGTTGTAAAATTTGATCTTTTGTATCTCACCAACAAATTCAAGACGATGCTCCACCGGATTGAAAGCTTTTACGGTCTCACGCATCGAATCGATATCAAGACCACAGGCAATTCCTGCCGCCAGGGCAGCCGCCACATTCTCTGCGTTGTGAGTTCCGCGCAATTTCATTTCTGTCACATCAAGCAGAGCTTGTTCCGTATTGTCCTGTCGCAGAATGAGCGTATTGCCTCGCAAGAAGATTCCTTTGCTGAGTTCGCTTTTCACACTAAAACTCAAGACTCTTGCCTTAAGACCGGAACGCCAGGACGCGACTGTCGGATCGTCTGCATTCAAAATCGCCGTGTCGTTCGCGGTTTGATTCATAAAGATCCGGTGTTTTGCTCCCGCATAGTCGTTGAATGTTTCGTAACGGTCCATGTGGTTAGGGGTTACATTCAGCACTGTCGCGATCTCGGGATGAAATGACTTGATGGTTTCGAGTTGAAAGCTCGACAACTCAACTACCGTCCACCCGTCATCAGTTGACTGTTCCACCATCGATATCAACGGCCGTCCGATGTTTCCGCCGACCTGGACTTTTAATCCACCGTTTCTTAACAGCTCTCCAATCAACGAGGTCGTAGTGGTCTTTCCATTACTCCCCGTGATCGCGACGATCCGGCCTTTCAAATATCGAGAAGCGAGCTCGACTTCGCCTATGACCTCAGCTCCCGCTCGTTCTGCATACCGAATCGGAATAATGGTTGCGGGAACTCCCGGACTCACGACAACCAGTTCTAATTGATCGAGTAGCCAGGTCGGAACTTCACCGGGCACCAACCCGACACCAATCTCTTTTAATTTGAGAGCCTCATCCGACCATTTCTCAATCGGCTTTTGGTCGTGAAGCGCAACAACCGCCCCGCGGGCCATTAGAAATCTCGCGGAGGCAATTCCACTCCGCGCAGCGCCAATCACCAATACTTTTCGTCCAGTAACCTCCATAGGTAAGTTCCACTTGCACCCCTCACAACTTAAGCTCTAGCGTAGCTTCAGAGTTGACAGACTCAACAACGCAAAGAGAATGGCCAGAATTAGAAATCGAAAGACGATCTTCGGCTCCTTCCAATCCTGCATTTCGAAGTGATGGTGGAGCGGAGTCATCTTAAAAAGACGGCGCCCAGTCCCCGTTGTGCGCTTAGTCATCTTAAAGACGCTCACTTGAAGCATTACGGAGAACGCTTCAATCACAAATACTCCGCCCACCATCAACAACATGAATTCCTGTTTCGTCAGTACCGCGACGGTTCCCATTGCGCCGCCGATTGCCAGGCTTCCAACGTCACCCATGAATACCTGGGCCGGCGGTGCGTTGAACCAAAGAAACCCAAGACTTGCACCTGCCATTGCGCCGCAAAAAACAGTTAGCTCAGCAGCTTCGGGACGATGAGTTAAGTCGAGATAGCGGGCCCAACGTAAATCGCTGCTCAGGTATGTAAATCCCGTCAGCGCACTCATCGCAATAAACGTGACACTGATTGCCAGACCATCCAACCCGTCGGTTAAGTTCACCGCATTTGACGATCCAAGCAATACGGCCACGATCAGGATCAGGTACAGATATGGTCCAATAAACGTCCTGCCGGTCGGTTCGGAAGTAAACTTGAAAAATGGAAAAACCAAATTCCACGAGTAGTCGCTGGCCCAATAGCGTGTCGAGATGAAGAGGACGAGCCAAACGCCGGTCGCAATCAGCAACTGGGCCGCCAGCTTCTGCCTTCCGGTCAACCCGAGACTTCGCTGCTTTGCCATCTTGGCGTAGTCATCCATAAAACCAATCGCGGCAAAAAGTGTCGTCGCGACGATAGCCATCCATACATAAAGGCTGGACAATCGCGCCCACAGCAAAGTCGAAATCAAAACAGAACCAACAATCAGCACTCCACCCATGGTCGGCGTACCTCGCTTCACCAGGTGTGCTTGAGGTCCTTCTTCTCTGATCTGTTGACCGATGTTCCACTTTCGCAGGGCCTCGATCAGCTTGCCGCCAAAGAAAAGCGAGATTAGCAGAGCAGTTATTGTCGCGTAGGCTGTACGAAATGTGACGTACTGAAAAACGTTCAGCGCCTTTACGAGATACCAATCCTTATCTTTAAAGTGATTGAAGAGAATTTCGTAAAGGATAAAGTAGATCATCTATGTCTGCCCGGTCATTAAGACGTTCAAGTTCTCAAGTCTGCTCCAGTTAGAGGAAACTTTTCCTTTAGCGAAGCGACCACTTTGTCAGTGGCAACACCCCGCGATCCTTTTACAAGAATTAAATCTCCTTCTTTTACTTCTTTGATAATTTCATTAGCCGCGTCAGACGATGATTCAAAGAATTTAGTATTGCTTAATCCCCGCTCGTTTGCGCCAGCAACCATTTCGCGCGCGAGGCCACGAATGCCCCAAAGAATATCTATTCCGATGGTTGCGATATCTCGACCAGCTTGTTTGTGCAGTTCCATCTCCTGTGGTCCCAGCTCCAGCATCTCGCCTGCCAACACGATCAAGCGTTGTCGACCCTTACGACTCTCAGCCATCGTTCTTACCATGTTTAGAAGCGAGCGCGGATTCGAGTTGTATGAATCGTCAATCAAAGTAAACCCGGAAGCAAAATCGAAAACCTCACCACGCATCTTAGGTGGCCTGGCAGTGCTGAGCGCGTCACGAATTTGCTCCGGCGACATATCAAACGCGACTCCAACGGCAGACGCCGCGAGGGCGTTACTGAGATTGTGACGTCCACTCATCGGTAACGTAGCCTGAATATTTCCTGTCGGCATCTGCAGCGAAAAAACCACCTTACCCAGAGAACTGGTATCGATCTCACTGGCTCGTACATCCGCCTGGTTTTCAATTCCAAACGTAAGCGTCTTGCCGCGATGCTTTTCACGCATCTTCATCACCAGCTCATCATCCGCATTCAATATCGCGGTGCCTTCCGGTTTCATACCTTCGATTAGCTCGGCTTTAGCAGCGGCGATATTTTCCAACGAGCCAAGATATTCAAGATGAACGGGCGCCACCATCAACTCGACCGCGACGTCTGGCGGCGTGATCTCGCATAACCGTCTGATCTCGTGTGTTGGAGATGACATCCCCATCTCGAGAACTGCCAGATCGAATTGATCCGGGGATCTTCCTTCACTCACCATTCGCAGTACTGACAACGGCAGCCCGAGTCCATTGTTGTAATTCCGCTCGCTCTTCAGTACGCGACGGCCAGCGTGCGCGAGGACATGTGCTGTTAGCTCTTTCGCTGTTGTTTTTCCAGCGCTACCCGTGATTGCTACGACTTGTTTCCCCCAATTCTGGTAAACGCGATGAGCGAGTAACTGCAGCGCTGCAATCGCGTCATCAACCAGCAGCAAACGGTCCTTCAACTGCTTCAATTCAGGAGCGGTGCTAACCCGATCTTTTCTGGCAACGGCGGCAACCGCACCCTTGTCCAGTGCGCCCGGAATAAATTGATGCGCATCGGCAAACTCACCGTTAAAACCGGCGCGGACGTAGTCCTTTTGCGAGAGTGCAAAGAAAAGCTCGCCCGCGCCCACTGAACGCGAATCGATTGAGTAATCAATAATTTGTTTGTCAAACAACTCGGCGCTTACGCTCGTCGCGTCCGCGCCCATCAGGCTTGCAGCCTCTTTAACATTCACGTTAGTACGGCCTCTTCCCTGTTTGTCTGCTCCCTATCATCAACAGGCTCGAGCAAACACTCAACTAATCTCGAAAGCGACGATTGGTTCATCGACACGTTCGCCAGAATCTCAGCATAGCTCCTGGGAACGGCTCCGTTATTGCTGCTGAACTTCCGTTTCGGGACATCTGTTGGGGGATGTTGTTGCGACCTGAGAATTGCTCGCTGGTTGCGAAGGCGTCTTCTACAATCGTCGATGCCGTATCTTACGTCAATCTCAGAGATTTCATCATCTCGGCGCGTTGGAGGGATCATCGGGGGTCTCCACTAATTTCAGGTTTGAGTTCCGTCTCCTTATTTTGACCGTCCAAAATCGACATAAACCACTTGGCCCGTGTTAACTTCGCTTCCGGCCGCCGGCCTCTGTTTGAACACCTTCCCTTCTCCGCGAGCCTCGATTTGCAATCCCAACTGGGCACACGTGCGAGCCACATCGCGAACACTTCGTCCGCGCAAGTCCGGCATCAGGATGGCTCTATTCGAAGCAGCTGCATAGACAACCTCTCCCGTTCGTCCACCGTTGTCCTCCACGGTAGGCATCGTGGATTTGCGTAGTTCAAGATCGCGCTGGACCTCTTCACGCAGTTTTTCCACCGCTTCAGGATGCTTATCAGCCTGCGCAATCATTTCCGGTGCAGTCTTCGTATCAATGTCCGGCGTGGCGCCAATACCAGGTAGTACTTGTTCTGCTATCTCACGGAAAATTGGCGCTGCCACATCACCACCGTGATAGGCACCGGCTGGTTCGTCCATGACCACGATGATTACGACGCGAGGATCACTGACTGGTGCAAACCCAACAAATGAACCAACAAACTTTGTACTGGAATATGCTTTTGTCTTTGGATCTATTTTTTGCGCAGTTCCTGTCTTGCCGGCGGCGCTGTAACCATCGAGCTGCGCCTTCCTCGCCGTTCCATTTAAGGTGACGCCTTCCAACATCCCTCGAAGTGACACTGCTGTCTCAGCGCTTACAACGCGTCGCTCTTCAACCTGCGGGCGGTATACAACGGATCCGGAAGAGTTTCTGATCTCCTTTATCAGGTGGGGTGTCATTCGTACGCCGTCGTTCGCCAACGCTCCAAACGCCGCGACCATCTGCACGGGAGTGACACCAACCTCCTGGCCCATCGCAATCGAACCAATGGACGAAGGCTGCCATCTCTCCACTTTTCGTAGGATCCCTCCCGTCTCACCGGGTAACTCGATACCTGTGCGTGAACCAAACCCAAAACGAGTGATGTAGTCATACATCCCCTGGTCTCCAACGCGTATACCAAGCTTAATCGCCGCAACGTTACTCGACTTTGCGAGGGCCTCAGCGATCGTCAAGGTGCCAAAGGCCTTGTGATCGTGGACAACTCTACCGGCAACAGTGATCGCGCCCATCTGGCAGTCGATCAAATCATCGGGCTTCGCGAGTTTCTTTTCGATGGCGGCTGAGAAAGCGACGATCTTGAAGGTGGAACCTGGCTCGTAGATATTTTGCAGCGCCCAGTTAGACCTGGCTTCTGGTCTAGAAGCGCTAACGTTGTTCGGATCAAACGAGGGTGCATTCGCCAGCGCAAGAATCTCACCCGTCTTCGGATCGAGAACAATTACCGAACCGGACTTCGCGTGAGTACGTTCAACAGCCGCCTCTAAAGCGCGTTCTGTTTGATACTGAATTGCCTGATCAATAGTCAGTAAGATCGAGTGGCCCTGCTTGGCGCCAATTTCAAAACTTTGATACGGCTTGCCGGTCGCATCTTTTTCGAGAAAGAGCCGGCCGGGCTCGCCAGAGATCTTTTGGTCAAAAGATTGTTCAAGACCCCCCAGGCCTTCGCCGTCGAGACCAACAAACCCGAGAATGTGCGACGCCAGCGATCCATTCGGATAGTAACGTTTTGGTTCAAGTACTGACTGCAGGCCAGGCAGATTCAGCTGGAGAATTTTGTTTGCCTGGTCGACGTCCAAACGTCGGGCAACCCAAATGAACCGGCGATTTTGCTCAAGTGCTTTTTGAAATTCACTTGAAAGATCTGAAAACTTTAAATTAAGAGCCTTGGCAAGATATTCAGCCGTGCAATCGAGATCAGCAGGTTTCAACCCTTCCGGATCGAGAAATAACGAGACAGTCTGAATGCTACGCGCCAGTTCGCGTCCTTCCCGGTCCAACAGCTCACCGCGTTGCGGAGCGGTAGTCAAAGCATTCTGTTGTTGTAAGCGAGCTCGATTTACCAATCCGTCGTGTTGCGAGACCTGGAGGTAGACCAGCCTGGCGCTGATCGCCAACATCCAAAAGCCAATTAGAGCCGCGACCAAAAGGGCGCGGCTCATTGACGAGTCTGGCCTGGATTGTGATTGCGCAACTAGGCGTGCCAACATGAATTTGCCTGCTTCCCTTCTGGCCAACACGCGTGTGAGGACGCAAACTGTGCAACGTAGCCCTGCAAAACTTGATTCAGCGACCCGACGAACGATCGTCCTTGCGGCTCGCATTAGTCGCGCGAGCCTCCAAATCGATGGGAGCTTTCGGCTGTAACGTCTGAATTTGTCCCGCGGTTGCCGGCTTCATTCCCAAAGCCCTCGCTGCCATTTCGAGTCTCGCGGGTGATAAAGCTTTCTCTTTCTCGAGGGCTAATCTTTGATAGTCCTCTATTAGTTTCTTACGCTCACTGCGCAACGTTTCGTTCTGGTAGCCATACTGAACCGCGGCGAAGTGCTGTTTGGCCGCAAGCACAAAACCAGCTGCGAGCACCAGTCCACAAAACAGTAAAAGGGTCAGACGGGAAAGAGCCGTCACATCGCGCGTTCGGCGAACTCGTGAATTTTGTTGTTGTTCAGGAAATCTGTTCATATCACTCGCCCCTATTCATTTCTTCATCTGAACTAACTATCGGGGCCGTCTGCTAGCTTTCGACAAGCTCTTAATTTCGCACTACGAGCTCGGGGATTCTCTTCAACTTCTTCGTCACCGGCGATAACCGGTCGACGTGTCAATATCTCGACTACTTTCCTTGCACCGCACTCACAAACCGGCAGTCGCGGAGGACACTGACAAGATCCGGAGAGTCGACGTAGCTCCTGTTTGAGAATGCGATCCTCAAGGGAGTGGAAGCTAATTCCGACAAAACGGCCGCTGGGCTTTAAAAGATCAACTGCTGTATCGACAAATTCTCCAAGCCCTTCGAGTTCCTTGTTGACGGCGATGCGCAGCGCTTGGAAGGTGCGAGTCGCCGGATGGATCTGGTTGCGTTTTCGGCCCCCCAAACTGCGTTGCACTAACTCTGCGAGTTCTGAGGTGGTTGTTATCGGCTTGCCTTGTTCACGACTTTCAACAATTCGTCTAGCGATTCGCCTGGAATGTCTTTCTTCGCCGAATTCAAAAATGATATTGGCTATCTCTGATTCGGAAAGCTGTTGAAGCAAGTCTGCTGCGGTAACTCCACTGGTTGGATCCATTCGCATGTCGAGTGGAGCATCGAAGCGAAAACTGAAACCTCGTTCGGGTGAGTCAAACTGGAGTGAAGAGACGCCAAGGTCGGCAAGTATCCCATCTGCTTGCGGCTCGCCTGTTTCGTCCAGGGCTTCTCTGATCCTGCGAAAGTTGGACTGCTGAGCGCGGAAACGATCTCCGAAAGGCGCAAGGCGCTCTCTTGCGTAAGCCAAAGCGGCTGGATCGAGGTCCATTCCGATAACGCGAGCGTCTTCAGAGGAACTAAGGATTGCCTCGCTGTGGCCACCTAATCCAAGAGTGCAATCCACATAGAGCCCTCCTCGTTCAGGTACGAGGAACTTCAGTGTCTCCTTTAGCAGCACGGGGCGATGGGGCGCGCCTTTGCCCCCCAAAGGCGCTGTCATCACCACCGCCCCGTGATCTTGTTCAAAGATCGCTTTATTGATCTTTGGACTTTGATCTTTGTACTTTGAATTGGCGATCGCATCTCAAATCTCCATCCGCGAGCATAGTTCAAAGAACAAAGAAATAAGTACAAAGGTCGAAGTTCAAATTCCTAGCCTGGCAATTGCTGCTTCATCTTCTTCCGTATAAGGATCCGCCAGCATTCGAGCCTTGAACTTATCCAATTCCCAAACCTCGAGATAAGTCAAATAGCCCATCACTGCTACGTCACCGATGACTTCAGCACTTTTGCGAAGAAGCGGATGAATAAGAAGTCGTCCCTGTCCATCCATCGTTGACTGTTGACCGTAGTAATTCGTTCTATCAAGGAACTTGCGTCGCGCGGGGTCCATACTTGGGAGAAGCGAAAGCCTCTGCTCGATCGACTCCCATTCCGGCAACGGGTAAATGCGAACACAATCGCCAGTCAAACTCGTGATATAAAAATCCTTGCCGTGCTTCTCGTCGATGAGACGTCTAAATTCGGTTGGCACTTTAAGTCGACCTTTAATGTCGATACGTGCCGTGTAATTGCCTCGCAGCATAGCTACTGACTCGACGAGTATGGATTTTGGTGGGTGGCCTTTGGAAAAGAGTACTGAGCGATCGGTGATGCTACGAGATTGGACCCACTTCCGACCACTTTTGACCACCCAAACCGGATACTACGCTGGGCACCTGAGAGTGTCAATAGACAAGTTGTAATAACTCTAACGAAAGCGCATGAAGTCTCCGAGCACCGGAACTTCCTGATCGCCTCTTGTCTGCCTGCGCAATTCCACCTCGCGCAATACTTCCGAGAACAGTGGGGTCCCCACAGAGGTTTGAGTCGTTGCCGCCTCACTGACTCGTAACTACTGCGCACCGAAAATCTTGTAGGAAAGAATCTTTCGAACGTTATGAAGGGAGAAACCCCAGGTTGCACAGAAGAAGGCTCGCAGCCCACGCGATCGAAATTTACTTTAAACTGGAACGTACAAAACGGGGGTACTGGTTCAGTTTGAAGCTTTCGAGTCTCATCCAACCGGGAGTCATCCCGTGTGGAGGCAAGGGTTGGTACCGATTTGCGGCAGCGTCGGGTGAGACTCGAGTTGATATGACTTGCCGATAACTGGGGGAAAATAGCTATCCGTTAGACCATGTTGTATATTGGCCCGCCAATTCTTAAGGAAAAATGGACTCGGTAGCTTCTTGATGCAGAACCCGGAAGGTGTCATCGACTTTGGCAGTTTGCTTGTTTTTGGCTTACTAGCGGCCGGCGCCAATGTTGTCGGAGGAATTCTGTTACTTAAGTCGGGTGCACACCGGCTCGGCGAACGCTTTTTGAAATACCTGGTAGCGATGGGCGCCGGTTTCATGTTGGCAGCCATTTTTATCGAGATACTCCCTGAAACCATTAGCATCTGGACTGAGGCTTCGCAGGGAGTCGCTGCTTCAAAAGCTGTCGTTGGAGCGATGACTCTGTTATTGGGTGGTTATCTTTTGATTCAGCTATTCGAACATACAATCGCGCCTCACTTTCACTTTGGCGCCGAAACACACCCCGAATCGTTTATGAGACCTTCTGCCGCCTACACAGCCATCGGCGGGCTTTGGATTCACACTTTTTTCGACGGGGTCTCGATAGCTTCTGCTTTTTTGGTGAATTTCAAAGTCGGAATTCTGGTTTTTATTGCCATCCTGCTGCACAAAATGCCTGAAGGCTTTACAGTTGCTTCAATCATGTTGGCATCTGGTAGATCAACTCAGAAGGCTTTGATTGCAACAGCTGCAATTGGTGCGGCTACGCTGGCTGGAGTGATTAGCGTTGCTTTACTCAACTCGAGAATGAGCAATGCTGTAGGATATGCTCTTCCTTTCTCTGCCGGTGTTACGCTTTACGTAGCGGCCAGCGATCTGATCCCCGAGGTCAATCATAAAGAAGAACGAAACCCTATGGTGTCAATTGTCGTTTTTGTAGGAGTCGCGCTCTTCTATCTCCTGCACAGGTTGATTGAAGGTTAGAACGACGGGATCAGAATTGCAGTTGCTCTTCAAAAACTCTAATTTTAAGTTCGGCGCTGGACCAGGCGTCCTTCTCCTGCTCCTTCTCTTTCTTTCGTTACCGCTTCAGACTTTTGCGCAAACAAAACCGTCTTCTCCCGTACCTCTACCGGTCCCCTTCAACCCCATCGTCGATAACGCGAATGTAATCGATGCTGACAGCAGAAACCGGCTCGAGGCTATTTATCAAAATCTAAAAGCAAAAGCAGATATTGAGTTTGCCGTATTGACTGTACCGACAACGGGCGATCTCGATATTTTCGACTATTCGCTTGCAGTAGCGCGCGGCTGGGGTATCGGTTCGAAAGACGGCGAAAAGAACGGTCTTCTCCTTGTCGTTGCTGTTCAGGACCGTAAGTATTTCACCCAGGTTAGTCGCCATTTGGAAGGAGATCTTCCTGATGGTCTAACTGGACAGATTCAGCGCGAGCAACTCGTTCCGGAATTCCGTAAAGGTGAGTACGGGACCGGCATTTTAAATACGGTCCAGGCGTACGTTGCCACGCTCGGAGAAAAGCGGGGATTCAGTGTTGAAGGTATCGACCAGAAGATGGCCTATCGTGGTCGAACAGCACAACCGACTGACGGCACAAACGTCAAGAACCTCTGTTGTGGGATAATCATTATTATCTTCGTTCTAATCGTCTTATTCTCAGCCTCTCGCGGTGGTCGAGGTGGCGGCGGTGGCGGTCTACTTCAAGCCCTACTGTGGAGCAGTATCTTCAGCAACCTTAATTCCGGTCGCGGTGGAGGATGGGGAGGTTCCGGCAGTGGGTGGAGCGGAGGCGGTTTTGGTGGTGGCGGCGGAGGTTTCGGTGGCGGCTTCGGCGGTGGCGGCGATTTTGGTGGCGGTGGATCAGGAGGAAGTTGGTGAGGTTTGAATTCATCGTTCAATCGCCATTTCTGATAGTATCGCGAGAATCCTGATGGCTAAGACAATTGTACAAGCAGCCTTGAGCGGCCTGATTGACGATCTGCGCAGCACGCACGGCGAGAATCTCGCTTCAGTGGTCCTTTACGGATCTGCTGCAGCCGGCGATCACATCGAGTTGCGTTCAGACTACAACCTGCTTATCGCGTTGCATCGGATAACACCCGACGATCTCCGGTCGGCCCAGGCTCCGATACGAGAATGGCAACGCCTGGGCCATCCCCTTCCCGTTTACTTTACGGTGGAAGAATTAAGTGATGCTGGAGACGTGTTTCCAATAGAATTTCATCAGATGGCTAATGCGCGGATCGTTCTTTTCGGTCGTGATCCGTTCGAGTTTGTAAAAGTGTCAGACGCAAATCTGCGTCACCAGACTGAGTACGAGTTGAGAAGCAAACTGATTCAACTGCGACGTCTTTACATTCCAGCGTCCGTATCGATTGAACGACTTTGCGAGTTGATGAATGACAGCCTTTCGAGTTTTGCAGCTCTTTTTCGGGCCGTGCTGATACTACATGGCCAGGAGGCGCCGGTTGCTAAACCCGACTGTGTACGGACAACCGCAAAGCTTTTGAATCTTGACCCAACTTCGTTTGAAAGAATTTTTGAATTTCGCGCTACGGACAAATTGCCCTCAACAGAAACTGAAGCTAATCAGATCTTTGCCTCGTATATGTTTCAGATCGAGCAAGTTGTCGAGGCGGTAGACGAACTTGATCAGTCACGCCCCCCGGCATAGCTGATTTGTGGCGGTTAACAATGGAGAACTTTGAAATGAAGACACGTAGATTCTTGATGTTTTGCGCGCTGGCAGGATTGGCCGTATTGAGTAGTGGTTGCGGCTACAACACGCTGACCACACAACACGAGAACGTCAAAGCCAAATGGGCCAACGTGGAGACGCAGTTGCAGCGCCGCAACGACTTGCTAAACAACTTGACTGAGGCCGCGAAAATGGCCGGCGTTCAAGAACAGGAAGTGTTTGGCAAAATCGCTGAGGCCCGTTCGAAGCTGATAAACGCCCAGAATCAGGCACCGCAGGGCGAGGGCAACGATAAGTCCCCCGAACAGAAACAAGCTGTGATCGATGCCGCCAACAGTTTTGGTGGAACCATCGGAAGGTTGTTAGTGCTGCAAGAGCAGTACCCAAACCTGAAGTCGAATGAGAACTTTTTGAAGTTGCAGGACGAAGTTTCAGGGACGGAAAATCGCATCGCTACAGCCCGGAAGGACTATAACGATGCCGCGCAGGAGTACAACACAACGCGCGCTCGATTCCCGACTGTCGTATCTGCCAAGCTCTTTGGGTTTGGTGAAGAGCCTTATTACAAGGCCGACGAAGGGGCAAATCAAGTTCCCAAACTCGACTCGAACACGCTACGTCCGAATCAGAATAAGTAAGGAACCGGGGTATTTAATGGAAGAGGCCGCCATAACTGGCGGCCTCTCTTTTTGCTCTTTGGTCTTTGGTCTTTGGTCTTTAGTAAAAGGCTACAGTCCAAAGGTCAAAGGCCTAAAACCAAAGGCCTAATATCAAAACACTAAAACCCTCGCGACGAACACATCGCACAATGGTCGCAAGGCTTCCCACCGGGTTCGACGCTGCAGGTCTTCTCGTTGTGAAAGAAATCTACCAACTCAGAGACCACGGCCTCTTCAACGCCGAATCTCTCCTGGCTCGGATGTGAGGCGTTCACTCCTGCAAGCCAGGGCGAATGAATTCGCGCGTTTGCAACTTGATCGGAATGACTGTCCGATGATGAGCCGCCGATTTTGGACTCGATCTGAATTAAACGGTTTTGTAGTTGCGACAGATTCTCCCTAATCGCAGCAAGTTCTGAAGAAACTTCGGAGCCAGGCTTCGAGACAGGCTTATCAGACAACGCGTTTGCAGAAATCCGCCGCGCTATTCTCTCAGCCATCGACCTTGCTTGTTCAGAGCTCATCTTCTATAGCTTCGCACTCAATTCAACGAGTAGTAAGTTAAGCGGTAAAAGCATTCTCACCAAGGTCAGTACCGGATCGCGGTAGCGTCGGGTAAGCCTGCCGAACAACCAACTCGTAACTGCTCGAGGCTTACCCGACGCTACCGCGATCCGGTACTGACCTCGGCGAGACTACTCACCGCAGCAAATCAATTCGATCAACCACACCCACTATCGCTGAATCGATCGCTGCGCCTGCTTCCTTCGTCGCAGCAGTTGAAGCGCCCCAACCTTCCTGTACGATTAAAACCGTATCACCAACTCCCGAGTCAACTGAATCCAGCGCTAACAACGTTTGGCTCATCTCTTCGCCTTCGGGGGTTATTTGCTGGCACAGCATAATACGCGCGCTCTCATAGCGCCGGTTCTTTTTGGTCGCAACTACATTGCCAACAACTCTCGCGAGTATCAATTGTTACTCTCACTTCTGTGAAACATGACTATCGGAATCAACGATCCCAACGATCGTGCAGTCAGTTGGAGTATCTTCGCGCTTGAAAGGAAAACTCGCCTCCTTACCGCGACACCAAAATACCAACTCACCAATACCCGCACCCACCGAATCAACAGCGACCAACGGCTTCCCGGCCGGTTGAAGATTCTTATCGAGAGTTTGCACAACCAACAGCTTGCGGCCCTCGAGTGACTCGTTCTTCACGGTTGCGACTACTGTTCCAATAACGCGTGCGAGCTGCATTTCAATTAAGGATTCGGGACATCAACCGTGTCGATAACTCCGACAATCGCAGCATCGACTGGAACATCCTTCATGCCCTGGGCCAACCGCGCGCTCGATCCGGCAACGACTAAGACTCGTTCGTGGAATCCGGCGCCGACCGTATCAACCGCTACGACATAACCTGTTGTGTCGCTGCCGTCGACGTTGACTGGACGTACGATCAACAGTTTCTTACCGGTGAGCCGTTCGTCCTTCTGAGTTGAGACAACTGTGCCGAGAATACGTGCGATGATCATTCCGAATTTATCGCTCTAAACCAATCGGCAGCGTCTCATCAACACTTCCATGCGGTCGAGGAATAACGTGAACGCTCACCAACTCGCCTACGCGGCGCGCTGCCGCGGCTCCAGCGTCCGTTGCTGCTTTGACGGCCGCGACGTCACCACGAACAATCGCGGTTACAAAACCAGCGCCAATTTTTTCGTAGCCAACGAGCGTAACATTCGCCGCTTTAACCATAGCATCGGCCGCCTCAATCATCGCGACCAATCCCTTCGTCTCAACCATTCCGAGTGCTTCCTGCATTCAGATCTCTCCTGTACGGGAATTAGAAACTAACGGTGTGAAAAACTGTGTAATGACTCTAACGTCTAAAGAGAAAACGGTCAAATCAAAGGTCGGTACCGATTCGCGGTAGCGTCGGGTGAGTCTCCGGGTTGATATGACGTAGCGATAACTGGGGTCTCACCCGACGCTACCAGGAATCGGTACTGACCTTTCCGTTGACTGCCTGACTCAGCAGTTCAACTAACTCTTCGCGGGTCAGAGATATCTTGGCTGAGCCATTCGTTGTCTCGGTGTGCGACGGACGGCGAGCGGGACGATCACCAGTTGGACAACTAAGTTGAGTCTCATGCAGGTAACCACACGCCTGGCACCTGGCACTTTCACCTAAGTAGCCTGCTGCCTCCCGCACGTTGATTAATTTTTCGATTGCGTCCGCCGGCAAGTTTTTTGAACCCCCAAGGACACGGGACAGAATGGCGATCTTTGCGGTGTGTTCAAGAGTTTCAAGCCTGTCCCACGCCTGCCAGAGATCCGAACCATAAGCGACAGCTCCGTGGTTTGCCATCAACAGCGCGTTGTGGTGTTTCACTAACGGCTGCATCTGGTCAGTCAATTCGTTTGTTGAAGGTGTTCCGTAAGAAGCAAGCGGCACACATCCGAGCGTTAAGATCACTTCCGACAGGATTGGTTGATCAATGGCGAGTCCAGCAACAGCGAACGCAGTTCCATGCGGCGGATGAGCATGACAAACAGCTTTCACATCAGGTCGCTCGCGATAGATCAAAAGGTGCATCGCCAGCTCGCTCGATGCTTTGCAGTTATTCAGAGACTTGCCATCGAGATCGGTGACAGCGATCAAATCTTCTGTCATTCGACCCTTGCAAGTCATCGTTGGTGTGGCAAGGATTCGACCGTCATTTAAGCGCGCACTCACATTGCCGTCCGACGAGACGACGTAGCTGCGCTGATACATCAGATGACAAATCTGGATCAGCTCACGTCGCGCTGTTTGCTCATCGGTCATTAAAAAATAGGGCCCGCCTTAGAAACGCTGCATACTGAGTGTCGACCTCTTGCGGTGTCGCCTTGCCAAAGAATTCGTCCGCCAGAATCAAAGGTAAGCACAATCTCACCACAACCGTTTGACGACTCAGCAGGGGTCACGAAATTTCCAGTTACGACTACTTCAAAAACATCCTTGTTCGCTTCATCCGCTCCCACGGCGAAAACAGTTCCCTCCACCTGTCTGGACAAGGCGTATTCGAGTTCGTTCTGCAACATCATCTTGTCAGCCAGGGAGGTGGCATTAGGCCTGCTCTGGTCAGCATTAATGTAGAGAGTATGCTCAGGAGTAACACTGATAACTCTACCATCCACCCCGACAGTGGCACGCACTTTTGTCCCTACGCTTTTAATAGGAAGCTTCTGTAGTAAAGCCGGTAAGTCAACATCGGGGACACTGACGACCTGCGTGTCAACCAACACTTTCTTCTGACGGACTGCCTTAATGACTAAATCCTTGCTGTACGAACCCAAATAAATTGCGGCTCCGAGACCAAGAGAGAACGCCACCAGGAATGGCAATATTCGAACTGTCAGGTTTCTCTTAAATTCACACATGTCGGCGCTCCTCCTGTTCTGCATTTTCCTTCCGGTTAGACTTACTTCCCAGATTAGTCAGAGACGTTGTTGCCTGCGGGCGAGCCAGGAAATATGACAAAGATTCAAATGACGTGGTCAGATCAACCGTCTTAACTTTAACACCGCGCCTTGAGTTTAGAGATACGGGAGCGAAGTTCAACACTGCCTTGATTCCGGCGGACATTATTTGATTCAAGACACGCTGCGCGGCTTTTGCGGGAACTGCAATCACCATCACGTCGATCGCCTCGTCCCGAATCACCTGGACCAACTTCTCCACGTCCTGGACTTCCAATCCGATGTCGCCGATTTCTTTGCCGATCTTTTGCTCATCGATATCGAAGATCGCCGCCACCGCAAAATTAGACCTGCCAAAGCCATTGTAATTTGCCAGCGCAGTCCCGAGCCGACCCGCGCCGACTATGCCAACACGATGAGGGCTGTCGAGTCCAAGAATCTTTGTAATGTGGTCTCGCAAATCTTTGACGTAATATCCCACCCCTCTAACTCCAAACTCGCCAAAATAGCCGAGGTCCTTTCTGATCTGGGCAGAGTTCAGGTTGAACTGCTCAGCCAACGCCTGGGATGAGACCGTCTTTATCCCGGCCTCGTGCAAAGCATTGATGCAGCGCAGGTAGACGCTCAATCTACCGGTGGTCAGCTCTGATATCTTGTCAGATTTCATTTGTGAAAACCTGCTCACAGGCCAGTATAGCTCTAACTTAATCGTTTATAGAACGGCTATCCACCGATTCCGCCGTTTTCACAGTTTTCCACAAAAAGATGCGCTTCTGTATCCGTCTCTTTTGAGCGGCTAAGTCCGTGCGATCTGTGGATGATAATGTACGGTTGAAATTCCATTCGTTGCTGAATAAATTTCATTCAACTACAATCCCAAACACCGAGAGACCTTTGTCAATGATTGCCCATCTCAGCGGAACTCTACTTTCAAAACACGCTACTTCGGTCATCCTTGACGTCGGAGGAGTGGGCTACGAAGTCAATATTCCACTCTCCACCTTTTATGACCTGGGTGATATTGGAGCAACGGTCCAACTGCGAATCTATACCCACGTTCGCGAAGACGCGCTCCAGCTTTTTGGTTTTAGAACCGCTCGCGAACGCGAGTTGTTCCTGCGAATTATTTCTGTCAGCGGGATTGGCCCAAAGTTGGGAATCACTCTCATGTCCGGGATGAGCGCCGATGAAATGATCGAATCAATCCGGACAAACAATCTGGCCCGGTTGACTCTCATTCCAGGTATTGGCAGAAAAACGGCCGAACGTTTGGTCATTGAGTTGCGCGAAAAAATGGCGGCGTTAGCAACCGGTGCTGTCGATGACGACGGCCAGAAAGTTCAAACCGGACCGCCACCGACAACCGAGGATGGTGTCCGTTCTGACGCGCTCTCGGCGCTCCTAAATCTTGGCTATCAACGTGGGGCGGCTGAAAAGGCTATAGACACCGTTATGCATGAAACTCCTGAGTTGAGCGTAGAGACTGTCCTCCGCAGTAGTTTGAGGAAATTGGCGCGGATATAAAGGCGATTTGCAACTGATCCCAAAGGTCACTCGTATTATATTGGTCATCGCAGCAGGTTAATTGTCATGGCTCCTCCTGAACCAATCTCAGCTCGTGTAAAAGATGGTCTTCCAACCGATGAGGATCGACAGCTCGATCTGACTCTCAGGCCCAACCGGATCGAAGAATACATCGGTCAACGACAGGTCAAAGAGAATTTGCGTGTCTACATGAAGGCCGCTCGACAACGTCGCGAAGCTTTGGACCACGTGCTGCTTACGGGACCTCCCGGACTCGGCAAGACCACGCTCGCAAACATTATCGCAAATGAAATGGGCGCCGAACTGAGATCGACTGCTGGACCAGCTATCGAAAAGGCCGGTGACATTGCCGCACTGCTTACAAATCTCCAGGAAGGCGATGTTCTATTCATCGACGAGATCCACCGGTTGCTTCCGGCTCTTGAAGAAAAACTCTACCCTGCGATGGAAGACTACCAACTCGATCTGTTGATTGGTCAAGGCGCAGCGGCCCGATCAATCAAGCTCGAATTGCCCAAGTTTACCCTGGTCGGAGCAACGACGAGAGCAGGTTTGATTACAGCACCACTCCGGGGACGCTTTGGGATTGTCTTCCATTTGGACTTCTATCCACATGAAGATCTGGAAGTAATCTGTAAACGCTCGGCGGAAATCCTTGGCGTCGGAATCGACGATGAAGGAGCAAAAGAGATTGCCCGGCGCGCACGAGGTACACCCAGAATAGTTAACCGACTGTTGCGTCGCGTCCGTGATTACGCTGAAGTTGATTACGACGGCCGCATCACACAGGCAGTTGCCAGCGATGCATTGAATCGCATGGAAGTCGATACTTATGGTCTCGACGAGATGGACAGGAAATTATTACTGACAATAATTGAGAAGTTCAATGGAGGACCGGTCGGACTCGGAACGATTTCCGCTTCTATTCATGAGGAAAAAGATTCGATCGAAGAAATCATTGAACCTTATCTGATTCAAATTGGCTTTCTGGATCGTACTCCCCGCGGCCGTCTTGCCACTCCCCTGGCCTATGAGCATTTCGGCATACGATTCTCTTCCACAACTCGGCCTAGCCTCTTTGACCCCCGTTGAAAGATTCCCTCGGGAGTTTTAATGAAGCGTCTCTTTTCGTTTACGCGTCATTCATTCGGAGTCCGCAATCGTTCCCCATGGGGTTCGATGTTGGCCCATGCGCTGCATCAATTCCATGAAAACGATCTGTTCACTTCAGCAGCCGCAATGAGTTATTTCGGCTTGATGGCGCTGTTCCCTGCGCTACTGTTAATGCTAGCCACCAGTAACAAGATTGCCGCAGGTAGCCAGATGCTGTCTCATGCGGTTGATGTTTATCCTGGGTCGAGCAGGTTCCTGCGCGAGACTATCAACTCATTCGAAAATCTCGGAGTTGGTGCCATCATTTCTTGCGTTGTGATTGTCTTCTGGGCCGGCTCGTGGGTCTTCGCAGTTATTGAGAGGGCGCTCAACCGAATCTGGGGCGCCGTTTCGCGGACTTTTTGGCACGGGCGTGCGCTCACGGTCGGTATGGTCGCGCTCGTTGGAGTGCTTCTGTCTTTTTCTGTGATGGTAACTTCCATCCTGCTGGCCCTTAGAGACATCTCCGCCAACCTCTCGCCGCGACAGATCGAACGCTACCCACTTCTTATCTCGGTTGGCAGCGCCTTCTGGCAGGTACTTTTTGCCGTAGCTAGTTATCTATTAACGGTCGCACTGTTCGTGCTGGTGTACCGGTTCATGCCTCGGGCCGAAGTAACATTCCGCGACACGTTACCGGGCGCGTTTTTAGGTGGAGTGCTCTGGGAAGTGGCAAAGTACACATTCGCCTGGAGTCTGCGATATTTTCATTACGATCAAATCTACGGATCGGTGGGCGCTGTTGTGGCAGTTTTGACCTGGAGTTACGTTTCAAGTCTGATCCTTCTTTTTGGAGCCCAACTCACCGCCGTGTTTCACCGTGAACATCCCGCATAAACTTGGAGTGCGCCGGCCCGGCGGCGCTTTGTCATATGGATCGCCGCGAGCTCGATCTTCGAGAAACCAACTAACAACGCGCCGCCGGCGCACTCCAAGGCGCACTCCAAAGATGCTCCTATCTGAATTCGACTTCGAACTGCCGGAAGAATTAATTGCACAAGAACCGCTCGAGAAACGTGATGCCTCGCGGATGCTTGTGGTCAATCGGACCACACAATCATGGACCGACGAGCATTTCGAAAACTTTCCCTCGTACCTGAGAAACGAGGACCTGGTTGTACTCAACAATTCAAAGGTCATACCGGCGAGGTTAGTAGGTCATCGAGCTGCCACTGGAGGCCGTGTCGAGATCTTTTTAGTCCGCGAACTTGAGACAAACTCCTGGGAAGCTTTAGTTCGACCCGGCGCCAGACTACGACATGGCGCACAAATCAACTTTGGAGATGATCGATTAACCGCAGAGATACTCGACAATCCCGGTACGGAACTCCGCAAGGTGAGATTTACTTGCCGCGACACGTTCGAAGAAGTACTGGCGGACGTTGGCTCAACTCCGCTGCCGCCTTACATCAAACGACCGGCGGGAACTTCAGACGCTGATCGCGAGCGCTACCAAACCATTTACGCAAAACACAAGGGAGCCATCGCGGCTCCAACGGCGGGCCTTCACTTCACTCCTGATGTTCTGAATGCAGTGAATTCTCGCGCGCACACTGCTGAAATTACATTGCACGTCGGCTATGGAACTTTCGAACCAGTTCGGGTTGAAAATATCTCTGAACATTCAGTCAGCAGCGAAATTGTTGAGTTCTCCAGAGAGACAGCAGCAGCGATTGAAGCCGCAAAACAAAGGGGGGGTCGTATATTCGCTGTTGGAACCACGAGTGTTCGCGCGTTGGAATCGGCAGTATTAGAGAGTGGTCAATTTAGGAGCGGGACCTTCAACGCTTCGCTCACCATTACTCCCGGATTTAAGTTTCGCGCAGTAGATTGCTTGCTGACAAATTTTCATTTGCCAAGGTCGTCGCTACTATTACTGGTTAGCGCTTTTGCAGGGCGAGAACTAATCCTTGAGGCCTACCGTCACGCAGTCGGACACCGTTATCGTTTTTACAGCTACGGCGATTGCATGTTAATTCTTTAGGCAGGACGCAAAGCCTGATGGTAAACTTGGTCGGCAGTTCACCCCTTCAAAAAGTCTATGGCTGTACTAAAGAAATTTAAATCGCGCTGGTGGTCGCAGCCAGATATTGAGTTCGATTCCGAACAAAAGGAGAAGTCTGTAGCCCCGACCTGGGGACTCCGCTATGACGTCCGCCCGCTTACTATTTCGCAGTTGGACGAATGTTGGAGACTCGATCAGCGTTGCTTTATTGATGGGGAAGCTTACAGTCGTGAGACCTTCGATTATCTACTGACAGCGCCTGAATCGGTATCGTACCGGGCCGTTACTGCCGGCGGAATCATGGTGGGTTTTATTATTGGGTTGGTCGAACCTGACCACACCGGCCACGTCACTACCGTTGGCGTCGCGCCCGAGCACCGGCGTCGCAACCTTGCCAAGCGGCTGATGGCGCAAGTCGAAGAAGGCTTCCGTCGGAGACACGTCCGACTGGTCCGTCTCGAAGTTCGCGCGCTCAACACACCAGCGCAAAAACTGTACGAAGGTTTAGGCTATTCAATTACTCAGAGGCTTCCTAAATACTACTCAAATGGCGGGGATGGTCTTTTAATGCTCAAGTCCCTTGACTAAGGCTCTCGCTAACCTTTTCTAAGCTCCGTCAGTACCTGCTTCGCAACTGCCTTCAGCGTATCGAAAACACCGGCACCGGTCGAAGCCACGGCCTCGACAACTGGTTCACCTTTTCTTTGTAACTCGGCGGCGAGATCCTCAACCGCAATGATGTTGCCCAGGTCGCGCTTATTGAGCTGCAAAACGTAGGGTATCTTCATCAGGTCATAACCCTGCGACTGAAGGTTCTCTTCGAGGTTATAGAGCGACTCGATATTGGCATCCATGCGCTCTTCCTGGGAGTCGGCAACAAAGACGACGCCATCGACACCCTTAAGGATGAGTTTGCGCGACGCGTCGTAGAATACTTGTCCCGGCACAGTATAGAGATGGAACCGGGTTTTGAAACCGCGAACCGTTCCAAGCTCAAGGGGCATGAAGTCGAAAAATAAAGTTCGGTCGGTTTCGGTGGCAAGACTGATTAGCTTGCCACGCGCCTGCGGAGCGGTGGAGTCGAAGATGTACTGCAAATTGGTCGTCTTACCACAGAGTCCTGGGCCGTAGTAAACGATTTTGCAGTTAATTTCTCGGGAAGCGTAATTAATAAAGGTCATGGCACACGCTACTAACTGAATAGGCTATCGATGTCTTCATCGGTGATGCCTGCAAAGGGAGAGTCGAGGTCGTCGAAGTCGCCGCTGGTAATTTCATCAATCATCGAGGCAAGTTGTTGTGCTACCTGTTTGCTACGAAGTTTGACTAATCCCAAGCTCGAGCGTTCATCGAAAACCACGACCAGGAGGAGTCGGCCGATAACGGAGATGTGAATACTTTCCCGCTCGCCCTCATGGGAGAGAGTCGGGAACTCTTTCTCGCCGATCAATTGAGCCATGCCACCAGTGGCCGCAACATTTCCGGCGGCCAGCGAGGCAAGGCTAGTTGTGTCAAGATTTCCCACCTCACCTTGCGAAGCGATCTCCTGGCCATCTTTGTCGACCAAAAAGACCACCTTCGCCGAGGCGTCCATTCTGAGTCGAGCAAGGACTGCCTTTATTTGGTGGTACTGCTGTTCACGCAACAGGATTGGAGTGTCTGGCATCGGTACGACTCTTTATTTGAAGGCCGGGTGGGAATGTTCTATCGGAGAGTGAACCCGAACCGCCGCTTCGCGGGTCGCAAATCTTGAAAGTAAAAGAGGTTAGTAAATCGGTTGGGGCATTGCGCCTAGGTCAATTCGACCTCCGTAAGCCACCACGCACTTTAACATAGCCAACAATGGCCATCAAGGTTTTTCTTTGTTTTCATTGAAGACCGTTTCCGGCCGGACGATTAAGCCTGGGGGCCGCAAATTCTTGTGTTCGTTGATTTAGAAGGCGCAGATGTGGTAAGCTCCGCCCATTCTTCGGCTGCTCGCGACGGTGAGCAGCCTTTTTGAGATACCGGACATGAGCAGCAGTCTCACAAAAGGCCTGCGTCGATCATCCGCCCGTCCGACTGCAAAGCGAGCATCGGCGAAAACCGCGAAGCGCGTAGCCAAACCGGCTTCTTCCCTACCAAAAGCAAAACGAGCAGCGTCGGTTAAGCCAGCAAGTAAGAAGGTCACAGCGGGCAAGAAGGTCGCAGCAAAGGCAAAGTCAGCATCGGCACGAACTAAGAAGCCTGCCAGCAAAGCAGCTCCTAAGTCCGTCCGTAAGACTGTTGCGCCCAAGAAGACTGTCGTTCAAAGAGTCAAAAAGACGCAGAAGGTGGCTGCCGTTCGTGCTATCCGTGCCATAACGCCACCACCAACCCCAAGACCACCAACTCCAAGACCACCAACGCAAGACGAGTCGGCAGCTCTGGTCGCTTTTGAGAGAGCCCACAAAGAGTTTGCGAGGGGCCGTTTCGCCGAAGCTCGAAATCAGTTTCGATCGCTCCTTGAAAAATATTCGCAGGTCTCAGAAGTTGCCGCTCGCGCTCGTACCTATCTGGCGATAGCTGAATCTCGGTTGCGCACTGAAAGCATACTGCCAAGAGACGCCGATTCGCTGTATGACCGGGGCGTGATTGAATTGAATCGTGGTGAATATGTGGCTGCCCAGGAAATGTTTGAACGGGCTTTAAAACGTGAACCGGAAGCAGCGCACATTCATTATGGACTGGCAGCAACCCGCGCTCGACTGGGATCGATTGACCTCGCGCTCGAATCGTTACAGCGCGCTCTGGATCTCCAACCAAATCTTCGGGTTCGAGCTCAGCATGATCATGATCTCAATCCGCTGCGCAACGATCCTGACTTCGACCGTCTAATCTTCAGTAATCCCTCCTGAAAGAGCGATTAGTTCTGTAATCCGACCCTCGAATCACTTCAGCCCCCAGATTGAGAAAAGCCGTCTTTAGGTTATGATTCTCGTCCAATTCGAATCTTTGCTTCCCCAGGAGTGATTATTCAATTGCAGAAAATGTTGAATTTGTCAGGTCAAAATGTAGTTTCAATCGGCGGAGGCACAGGTCTCTCCACACTTCTGGCCGGATTGAAAAAGCTGGTTGGAGATAGCGCCAGCGAAATTTGGATCGACAACTTATCCGCGATAGTGACGGTCTCGGATGATGGCGGAAGTTCTGGACGCCTTCGCGACGAGCTGCAGATGCTTCCTCCTGGAGACATCCGCAACTGCATGATCGCGCTCTCTGAAGATTCAAGCCTTCTATCGCGCCTCTTTAGATATCGCTTTCGAGGCGAAGGTGAACTGGGAGGACACAGTTTCGGTAACCTGTTCCTGGCGGCCCTGACTGAAGTAACTGGAGACTTTAACGAAGCCATTCGACTCTCGTCAGACATTCTCACCAGCAAAGGTCATATCTATCCCGCCACAATAAGCGATGTCAGACTCGTAGCCGAGTTAGAGGACGGTACTTTTGTTAGAGGTGAAACCCACATCTCCGCATCTTCAATTCCAATCCGCAGACTTCGCCTCGAGCCCGAGCAGTGTCTTCCGCTACCACAGGCACTGAAAGCAATTAGAGCTGCCGATGTAATCACAGTTGGTCCAGGCTCGTTGTACACGAGCATTTTGCCGAATCTACTCGTCTCTCAAGTCGCAAGGGTCATCGGTGAAACGCAAGCAACAAAGATTTTTATCAACAACCTGATGACGCAACCGGGAGAGACTGACGGGTATAGTGCCAGGAAACACCTCGAGACGGTCAAAAAATACGCCCCTGAGATTCAGTTCGACTTCGTGGTGGTTAATGACCGCCGGATCAACAAAGAGCAGGCAGAACTTTACGCGGCGGAGTACGCTTACCAGATCGGAATCGACGATCCAATCGACGAAGCAGTCGATCAAGTAACTGAAGTGGTCCGCGCTGATTTGCTCGATGAAGGTGAGAAGGTGCGTCACAACTCAGATCGGCTCGCGCAGGTGGTGCTGAGTTGCCGCCAGCGCGCTTATCAACGGTCAGCAGTAACTGCTTAGTTCCAAAAACGGAGAAACACTTGTCAGAGACGAACGAATCAATAAAACCACTGGAGGTATTGATACTCGCAGCTGGTCTGGGAACTCGTATGAAATCGCGCCGGGCCAAGGTATTACACGAACTTGGCGGCCTGCCTTTGATTGCGCACGTAACGCGCACCGCTCTCGCCTTATCACCTCAATCAATTCTGGTCGTGGTCGGACACCAGGCGGAACAGGTGGAGCAGGCAGTTTTGCTTCAAACTAGCGACCGGGCCCGCTTCGTGGTGCAAGCGCGTCAAAACGGAACTGGCGACGCAGTTGAATCAGCTCGGGACATTCTGAAAGATTCTGACTCTGTCCTTCTGATTTTGTCGGGTGATGTCCCCTTAATAAAGGCAGACACGCTCCAGCGCTTCCTCGAGCATCATCACAGGACCGGCGCGGCATGCTCAATCTTAAGCGTTCGACTGGAGAATCCGACCGGATATGGCCGGATTATTCGAGACCAAAATGGTGCCTTTGAAAAAATCACTGAGCATCGGGATGCGACGCCAGAAGAGCGGCAAATCAGGGAGATCAATTCAGGGATCTACTGCTTCGACACCCGGAAATTATTTGCTGCATTACGACACGTCAAACCGGTAAACGAACAAGGCGAATACTATTTGACTGACGTCGCTGAGATTTTGAAGGGTAATAACGAACCAGTGGACGTCTACCTGCACCATGATGCACGCGAGGTTTACGGCATCAACACTCGAGCCGAGCTGGCCGAATTTGAAAATCTTTTCCGTCGCGGAACTATTCGGAGTTTGATGGTGGAATCCGGTGTCACCTTCATAGATCCGTCGCATGCCTACATTAGTGCTGACGCTCGAATCGGGCGAGACTGTGTGATCTATCCCGGGGTTAGTATTGAGGGTCGATCAATCATTGGTGAGAATTGCGAGATCAGAAATGGTTCGCGAATATCAAACTCGATAATTGGCGACAACGTTGTGATAAAGGATCACTCACTAATAATCGAATCCGAAATCGGGTCGGACTGTTCGGTGGGACCATTTGCGCACTTGCGAATGAATGCAAAGCTTGAGGACAAGGCGACGGTAGGAAACTTCGTTGAAGTTAAAAAGTCGGTCTTAGGTCGTGAAACAAAGGCCATGCATCTCAGTTACCTTGGTGATGCGACCATCGGTGCAAAAACAAATATCGGAGCCGGCACCATAACTTGCAATTACGATGGTGTACGAAAAAATGAAACTATTATTGAGGACAACGTCAAGATTGGATCGGACACGATGCTGGTCGCTCCGGTCCGAGTGGGTGCAGGTTCGGTCACCGGCGCAGGCTCGGTGGTAACCAAAGACGTTCCCCCCAATTCGTTGGTGGCCGGTGTTCCTGCTGAAGTAAAGAAGAAGAAGCTCAAATAACAGACTGGGGAGTTGATCAAAACACCATGTGTGGAATCGTTGGCTATGTAGGTAATAAACAGGTCGTACCGTTAATTATTGATGGTTTGCGCAAACTCGAATATCGCGGTTACGACTCTGCCGGGATTGCGGTCGTAAACGAGGGGCATAATCTTGAAATTCGTCGTGCGGAAGGCAAACTGCGAAACCTTGAAGAAACGATTCGACTAAGCCCGATCGATGGAACTTACGGAATTGGACATACTCGTTGGGCCACTCACGGGCGTCCTACTGAAGAGAACGCCCATCCCCATCGCGATTGCACCGGGCGCGTTGTAGTCGTCCACAATGGCATCATTGAAAACTACCTCGCTCTTAAAGAAAGGCTTCGCAAAACGGACCACCGCTTCGTAACCGAGACCGACACCGAAGTTATTGCGCATCTCATTGAAGAATTTCTAAAACAGGGAGACTCGTTTGAAGCTGCGGTTCGGGCCACAGTGGCAGAGCTCAAGGGCATCTTTGCTTTGTCGATCATCAATGCTGATGAGCCAGACACGATCATCGCGGTGCGCCAGGGGCCGCCAGTTGTCATCGGTTTAGGCGATCGCGAATTCTTCGTAGCCTCAGACATTCCACCAATTCTCCAACACACACGTGACGTCTTCTTCCTCGGTGATGGTGAGATTGCCGTAATCAACAAAGAGGCGGTGAGAGTAATCGACTTCGAGGGAAACTCAGTACAACCGTCCATCCAGAGAATCACCTGGGATCCGATCATGGCGGAGAAGGGTGGCTTCAAGCATTTCATGCTCAAGGAAATCTACGAGCAGCCACGCTCGCTTCGTGACACTGTCCAGGGACGAATCTCACTTGATACCGGGCACGTGTTTCTCGATGAGATGGCCAATATTACCGAGTCCGACTTTAAAAGGTTTTCGTCAATTACTATTGCGGCGTGTGGCACATCATGGCACGCCGGTCTGGCCGGGAAGTACATGATTGAACAGCTGGCGCGAATACCGGTCGACGTTGATTATGCTTCGGAGTTTCGTTATCGAAATCCGGTAATGAGCGAAAACGATCTCTTGCTGGTTATTTCGCAGTCGGGTGAAACGGCCGACACGATAGCCGCTTTGCGTGAAGCGAAAGAACTCGGGGCCAAAGTCCTGGCTATCTGCAACGTCCAGGGTTCAATGATCATGCGTGAGGCAGATGGAACTATTCTGACTCATGCTGGTCCCGAGATCGGAGTCGCCTCCACCAAAGCGTTCACCGGTCAGATGGTCGCACTTTATCTTCTGGGTCTTTATCTAGGCCAACTACGCGGAGTGTTGACGGGGGAAGAGGCTCAATACCATGCCCAGGAATTGGCGGAACTCCCGGTGAAGCTCGAACACCTGTTGAACGAATCTGACGGAATTGAAGAGCTATCAAAGGAGTTTTTCCGTTCGACCGATTTTTTGTACCTGGGTCGCGGAATTAATTTTCCAGTTGCGCTTGAAGGGGCTCTGAAACTTAAAGAGATTTCCTATATTCACGCCGAAGGGTATCCGGCAGGGGAAATGAAGCACGGACCTAATGCGCTTATTGACGAACGGCTGCCGGTCCTTTTTGTAAACACGCGCGAAGAAGGAAATCGTCAGTCAGAGCTGCGATACGAGAAAACACACTCGAATATAGTTGAAGTCAAAGCCCGGGAAGGCATAGTTATTTCGGTTTTGACTGAAGGCGACACGATGTCGTCGATGGTTTCAGATCATGTGATTGAAATCCCGCCGGCGAGCGATCTTCTGTCACCAATTCTGTCGATTGTACCGTTACAACTTCTTGCATATCACATTGCAGTTCGACGTGGTTGTGACGTGGATCAACCTCGCAACCTGGCAAAGTCAGTAACGGTGGAATAGGGAGGAGGTCTTTGATCTTCGGATCTTGGTGGTAACTGGTCCTGGTCCGAAGACCAAAGATCCAAGACCTAAGACCTAAGTCGCAATAACTTGCCTGCCGTAAACTCTGCAAACAAGGTCCTGCCGTTGCTTCGTCGGAATTCGTAAACAGAAACTAAGCCTTCTTTGCTGTTCCAGTTGGCAATTGAAACAGGCTCACCCAGTAGCCTAACTGCTTCGTCTTGCTTCATCCCCTGTTGCAAATATGTAGTGCGTGGTCCTACTTGAAGAACTCTGTGCCTGACGTAGCCCGATGCATTGGTTGGGTCTGAAGAGTTATCCAGTCTCGCAGCATCTTGATCTGCGTCGGAAAACTGCACATAGCGTCGCAACGCATCAACAATCGTCGCCGGAGTCAACATCCAGTCGTCGATTCGATTGAAGTGGATGTTGAATCGGGCAGTCTTTGGGTTACTGGCAGTTCCGAGTTGAAGTTCCAAGTGGCTCGATTTGACTTTAAGTTGATTGATCTCGACACGAGTCCCACCTTGCAGCGCGACTCCGTTAGCCTTCAACCTTGCCGAATATTGTTGATAGTTCAGCGCCTGGGCACGTTCAGGATATACGTTGACACCACTCGAAGTTCGAGGCATGTCGATTCGGAGCGTTACCTGTTTGCCTTCAAAAAAGGTTTGGAGATTCCTGGCTGACTGCGCCTGTGCGGAACTCGTTATGAACAATAGGGATATTAGAATTGCAAACTTGCGCATAGATCCTCTGGCATTTCCCCTTGGGCGACTTGGGGCAGGCGCACGCTATCGAGCGAGCCCCACCACCTGCCTGCCAAATCGCCCATCCTTCGCCCCCCGAATCTATAACGCGCAGCCAGGCTGAAAAAAGGGTCACTCTTTAACAATAGGACCTATAGGTCCTATCTCTTCTATAGGCCCTATAATTTCTTCTCTCTCTCCAACAACTTCTTCTTTCGCTCCAATCCCCAGCGATAACCTCCCAGGGTCTTATCCCCGCGAATGACGCGGTGGCACGGTATAACGAGCGCAACTGGATTCGCCCCACAGGCATGACCTACCGCACGAACCGCTGCCGGGTTCCCAAGGGCGCGAGCGACATCGCTGTATGAGCGAATCTCACCGTACGGAATTTTGTTCAGTTCTTCCCAAACCTGACGCTGAAACGCCGTAGCACGAATGTCGAGCGGCAACTTGATGGTTGGCTCTTTACCATTCAAGTGGTCAAGAATCTGCGAAACGATGGGCATAAGCGCCCTATCGTTTTGCTCGATTTGCGCTTCACTAAATTCAGCGCTCAGATCCTCTTTCAGCTCATCATCCTTATCGCCCATCTTCACCGAGCACACGCCACGATCTGTCATCGCCACCAGCAAGCGTCCCAGCGGTGAATCGACGATCGTATAGCTAATGGTCAGACCTCGACCACCTTTTGCATATGTGGCGGGAGTCATCCCGAGTTCGGCAGCCGACTGCTCGTAAACACGACTGCTGGAGTTAAAGCCGGATTCGTAAACAGCTGAAGTTACAGATTCACCTTCTTTGATCAATGACTTCAGCCGACCAAACTTCCTGGCGTTTGCATATTGATGCGGACTGATTCCCATAACGCTTTTGAAAGTACGTTGAAGATGGAAAGGGCTCACACCGTTTTGTTCCGATAAAGTCGCCAGCGTCACATCTTCACCATTCGCATCCAATAATTCGCACACGCGCCTCACCAGGTGCAATTGAGGATCAAGGCTGCGAGCACTCTTTGGTTTACATCTCTTGCAAGCACGATATCCGGCTTGTTCGGCGGCTTCGGGGACTGAGAAAAATTCTACCCGTTCACGATGTGGACGACGTGAAGGACATGAAGGACGACAGTAGATTCGCGTCGAGCTCACGGCGAATACAAATTGCCCGTCGTACCGCTGGTCGCGCGATAAGGTCGCCTGCCATAACTCGTCTGACTGAAAAGAGGTTTCTTCGTTTGCCATCATTACTGCGTTCACTTTAGTTCCCTCCAGTATCACGTAACGTAGAGGCGATGGTAAAGAAGAGCCAGGGAAAGTTCTATCCACTTCTTGCTTTCAAATTGTCCTAATGAGGCGACTTCTTGTTTTCTTGTTGCACACTATTCAGCAAAGGCCTTGTACAGTACCGCGAGCGCAGCGACCGGATGCTAGGGTCAACAGTCCTCATTGACTTCCACGTTGGCTTTCTTGACCGTAGCATCCGGTTGCTGCGCTCGCGGTACTGTACGAAGTCGTCTCTCCTTATAATGTGTCTGCCCTGAGTAATTCAACGACATCCCCGGTTGCTTTTGCCCATGTCTTCCTCATGTGATTAAATCTGTTCAATCGATCAATGCAACATCAAAACACGCTCGCTTCATCGCAGTCGGCCCTCCTCATCATCGACATGCAGGAGGCCTTTCGCGGCAGCATCGCAAATTTCGAACAGATTACAGCTCGTACTGTGATCGCAATTCGTGGCGCCAGGCTGCTTGGGATACCAATCTTAGTGACCGAACAATATCCAAAAGGCCTGGGCCACACTTTAAGCGAGCTCAAAGAAGTTATTTCAGGCGACACTCCGGTGTTAGAGAAGACGAGTTTCAGTTCATGTGGAGCGCAGTTGTTTCAGGAAAAACTACAACGTCACGATGTCAAACAAGTCCTCGTAGCCGGCATCGAAGCGCATATCTGCGTTAACCAGACAGTTCACGACCTGCTCTCGTCAGATTATCAGGTGCACCTGCTGGCGGATTGCATCTCGTCGCGCAAACAAGCAGACAAAGAGGTCGCTTTCCGAAAGATGGAACGCAGTGGTGCACTTCCGAGTTCAGCGGAGATGGCGCTGTTCGAATTATTACGAGACGCAAAACATGAACAATTCAAAGCAATTCAAGGATTAGTTAAATAGTGGAATCAGATTTTTTATCACAACTGAATGAACAGCAGCGCGAAGCAGTAGCGGCAACGGAAGGTCCCCTATTGATTCTAGCCGGCGCCGGTTCCGGAAAAACACGAGTAATCGCGCACCGAATCGCATATCTGATTGCCGAAAGAGGTGTGCAGCCATGGAATATTCTCGCCGTCACATTCACTAACAAAGCCGCGGATGAAATGCGCCAACGCGTTCAACGCCTTTTGCGCGGTCGCTCTTTACCGGCCCAACCTCTGGTCTCAACTTTTCACAGCCTTTGTGTCCGCATTCTTCGCCAGGACATCGAAAAACTGAAAGATAAATACACGCGCACGTTTACCATCTACGATGCTGACGATTCTCTTCGTTTGCTAAAGCAATGTATTAAAGACCTGGGATACGACGAGAAATATCTTGCTTATCGAGCAACTCAGTCGACCATAAGTTCCGCCAAGAACCGCGGTGAAGACCCGGTTGTCTTTGCCGCTCAAGCTGAATATCAGGATGAACGACGTGCCGCAATGGCGCGTGTGTACACGATGTATGAACAGCGCTTGCACACCAACAACGCGCTGGATTTTGATGATCTACTGATCAAGACGGTCAAGCTGCTGAAGACTGACGCCGAAGTCAGGGAAAAGTACAACAACAAGTTCCGGTACATCCTCGTTGACGAATACCAGGACACCAATTCACTGCAATTTGACTTGATAAGACTGCTAACCGAAAAACAACAGAATATTTGTGTGGTAGGCGACGAAGATCAATCGATCTATAAATGGCGCGGCGCTGACATCTCTAACATCCTCAATTTCGAGAAACATTATCCAAGCGCCAAAATAATTCGCCTCGAACAAAACTACCGGTCAACTCAAACCATCCTCGACGTCGCTGGTGCAGTTGTAAAAAACAATCTCCAGCGTAAAGGCAAAAACCTTTGGACCACCAACCCTCGTGGTGAAAAGGTTCGTTATTACCAGGCCTTCGACGCAGACGCGGAAGCCCGTTGGGTTGCTAATAAGATTGCGGAACATCGCAGAGAAGAAGTCGATTTGCGTGCCGCCGTACTTTACCGGACGAACTCCCAGTCGCGAGTTTTTGAAGAGGCGATGCGACGGGCCAACCTGACTTACAACATACTGGGTGGTTTCTCATTCTACGAGCGAATGGAAGTGCGCGACATCATCGCTTACCTGAAACTGGCTCTTAATCCGAATGACTCGATTGCTTTACAAAGGGTTATCAACAGTCCACCGCGTGGTATTGGCAAACAAACCATTGATGAGCTGGAGCGGCGGTCGAATGAGCACAGTGTCTCACTGTGGGAAACGATAGGCTTGACAGTTGAACGACCCGAGAATCTAAGCTCGCGAGCAATCGGCGCCTTGAGGTCGTTTCAAAACGTTATCGTTAAGCTCGGCAAACTCGCCGGCAACGAGATCATTGTCCGTGGACCAAAATCTCTGCCAGTCACTCATCCGGAAGATGATGAGCCTGGAACAAATAGCGCATCACCGGTCTCGGATGTAGTTCGTGCAGCGATCCGCGAAACTGGCTACGAGAGTTCTTTGCGTTCCGAGAAAACAGACGAAGCTGAAGGTCGTCTCGATAATTTGCAGGAACTCGTCAACGCTGCAGTTGACTACGACGATCAGGGTCTGGAAGGTTTGCGTGACTTTATCGATCATTCGGCGCTTGTTTCAGATCAGGACCAGTACAAGCGCGATGCTCCAGTAACTTTGATGACGGCTCACTCAGCAAAAGGACTCGAGTTTCCGCTCGTGTTCATCGTTGGCCTCGAAGAAGGACTATTTCCGCACTCTCGTTCCGCGACTGACGAGGCGGAACTGGAAGAGGAGAGACGGCTGGCCTACGTTGCAATTACCAGAGCGGAGCGATTTCTGTACGTCACACATGCGATGAAACGTCGCGTTTATGGTGATGAGATTGCTTCTGAACCGTCCCAATTCCTGAATGAGATGCCCAATGAATTCCTCGAAGATCTTTCGCTTGGACCTTCATGGTTGTCTTTCGGCAAGGAAGCCTCCGGGTTGTCTTACGAACCTGAAACACCTCGCTTTGAGCGAAAAAAATACACCGGCAAAACTTATGACAGCGTTGATTCAATAGCTGAATTCTTTAAGCAACGGGGAAAGCAGATGGGCCAAACCTCCGGGAGCTTTCATAACAAATGGAATAAGGACCAACGACCCAAGGTCCCGCCTCCCGCCGCAACAGACTCTGGCGAGATAGTCCCTGGCTCATATGTGATGCACTCGAAATACGGCCGCGGGCTGGTACTGCGACGTGAAGGCGTCGGCGACTCGACTAAACTCACCGTAAGCTTTCCTGGCTACGGACAGAAAAAGCTCGTGGAAAAATATGCTGGTCTGGAGAAGGCTTAGTTAATGTCAGAGGCCACGCATGGCATGGATCTGGGGCAATCGCGATAGACCACTAACCACTCACGAAGAAAGTTTAGTTAAAACTGTCTTTCAAAGAGCTGACATTCCACCATTGGATAGCATTAGGATCCGCGACGGGCTGACAACCACCGGGGTTCCTTTCGCCACCTCGGGTACAACCAGGAGAGTTTTGTTTGGTGCACTGCTGGCTCAACCTGAGCAGTACCTGATCATGGTTGGTCCACAACTCTTTGAAAAAGATCTGGCTCTTGTCGCTCCTGCCACACTCGTTCATGAAATGGTCCACGTCTGGCAATATAAGCAAAAGAGACTCACCGAGCTGCGTGGACTGATGCTGCATTCCTTCTATTACATGAGCGGAAAGTTAGGTGGCCGTGGACAGCATCACCTCTACAGCTATGATCTTTCGCTACCCTGGGAACAAATTGGATTCGAAGGTCAGGCACAGCTAGTCGAGGACTGGTACAAGCATGATCTCATGAGTGAGACAAGTGAGCGCTGGGAATACCTCCAACACACCGTGTTCAAAGTTCGAGCACCATGATTCCGATAATTATTATCAATTGATCTGATTTGGTGCGCGTTGCGTCGCACAAGATGGAAAGTCGCAAGCATGACGGTACCGCGAGCGAAGCGACCGGATGCCTCACTCAAACAACCAATCGCGAAAATTGAATGAGGCATCCGGTCGCTGCGCTGGCGGTACCGTACGACAGCACCTCGTTAAATCCAACACCCAGCAAAGCCGCCGAGGAATAAAAAAAGAGGGCGGTCGGGCCGCCCTCGAAAATTCAGATTTGAATTATCAAGTCTGAAGCTCAACGCTCTCTCAAAAGACATAACGCAATTGCAGTCTGCCAGTGCGAGCTCCTGTTTGTCCTACCGAGATCCCTGAATTGAGATTCGGTTGGTTGAAAAACGAGTTGGTGACGTCTCCATCTGATAAACCACCTACTTCAAATCGAAAGATCGGTGTGTTGAATACGTTGAAGTAATCAAATCGCAGTTCAAACCGATCCTGTTCCCATGGAGTAAATGGTATCTTGAACGAGCGCTGGAGACTCATATCAAACGTATTGTAGCCGGGAGCACGAAGGGTATTGCGTCCAGCAATCCCTGTTCGAATCGCCGGATCCACTACGTACCGAACTGCCCCCAGGGCAACCGGTTCACAGTTAATATCGAAGTATCCTGTCGCCGACGCTCCGCAGCCAAACACACCAGCTTGTGAGTTCGCAAAGCCAACTGACGTTGCGGGCGCACTTGGATTGGAAATCGACGGCCGATCATTCGTTCCGCTGAGATCGCCATTCAAGTCGATACCGGTCAGGAACGCCGATGAGACGTTCCCCGACTGGTAGCGCCAGATCGTCGAAAACTGAAAACCACCAGTCACTTCTTTCCAGAAACCTGATCCGACACCAGGGATATCCCAGAGTCCTGAAAGAGTGAAGATATGTGGTACATCAAAATCCGCCACGCCACGGTCGACGCTGCGGTCAAACGGATTGGATCCAACACTGTTACCACCGGTCGTCACAAACACTTCACTGTTCGTGTTGTCGATCGTCTTTTGGTAGGTGTAGGTCATGCGATACAAGAAGTTGTTACGGAAACTTCGTTCAAGTCGCATCTGCAAACCGTTGTAGATTGAATCGCCACCGTTAGTGCGAGAAACGACTGAGCCTCTCGAACCAAAAGCTCGACCATTCGCATTCGAACTTCCCACAATACCTGGATTGAGTTGTTCGTTGATTAGAAGCCTCGTTGCGCGCGTGCCCACATAAGCAACATCGAGGATGTTGTGACCGGGCAGTTCCCGCTGAATGCCAAAGTTCCAAACATAAGTTTGTGGAGCTTTGAGATTATCCGGAATTGTATTTTGCGTAGCCTGGGGGTTCGCCACCAACGTTGACGGCAATGAATTGACGTTGAAGTTTGGAATACCTCGTCCGCCAAAGTTTGCCCCGGTAACGGTGGTGCCCAGTGCGTTTGGCGACGTGCCCATGATGTTGCTCAGGATGTTGTTGAAGAAGACATCATAGTTGACTGCGAAGCCACCCCTGATCACGGTCTTCTCTCTCCCTGCAACTCGGCTCAGGAACCCCGACTCGAAGTTTGGCGAATAAGCAAAACTGAAGCGTGGTCCCCAATTGTTGTTATCGACTCTTTGTTCGACACGAGTTTGCAGCGGAGCGTCAAAGCCGGTAAACGCCGGAAAGGGTGCATTGTTAGCGACGGCCCCAAAGTTCTCATAACGCAATCCAAAGTTGAGCGTTAGATTGGGCCGAACCTTCCAGCTGTCGTTGATGAAGTACGCCTGGGTAGTGACATTCGGGTAGTCGAGACCAGCCCCGAATACTTTTTGAGCTGCTCCCGAGCCGACGCCCGAGAAGGCATCTACGAAGTTGCCAAAAACCGGGAAACCTCCACCGCCCGCAAAGGTCAACGTCCCCCGAATATTGATCGGAACAAACTGCTTCGCTCGCTGGGTAAGTATGTCGGCCCCAATTCGTAGGGTGTGATTACCGTGTGTATGAGTAACTGTGTCCTGGAATTGGTAGTTGTTAAATACTCTGCCCTGTACGAAGCTCTGCGAGAGTCCGACCGTAGAGACGGTTGAACCTGAGAAGATGAATTGCGGTCCGCTGGCGATCAACTGCTGATCTCTTGGACCAAAGAAGAGATTGAACCGGCCATAACCAAAGCGCACCTCATTCAGAGTTCGCGGCGAGAAAACATATGTGTCGCTGATATACATATTCTGAGTGAGGGATGGCACATCGATTTCAAAACCCGGGAACTGGCTGCCTGTTATACCGGTGGACGGATCGGGGAATTGGTTGCTGAAGAACTGCTTATTCGCAAGGTAACGGAAAGATGCACTGTTCTTAGCCGACGATGACCAGTCGATCCTCGCCAGATAATCGTAAGTATTCACGGGCTGTGCGCTGGTGTTAGTGGCAGTACCAAATTCAATATCTGGACGCCCACCGCCTAAAGGCACCATGATGAGGTTTGTCGACCCGCGAAGGTCACCAACGATACCAAGGTAACGATCGAGATTGGCGCTTGCTCCTGTGGGAAAGAGCGCCCGCAGCTGGCTAAGACCCGCGGCTGTCGGAACGATTGCTCGACCGGTAACTGCGCCTGCTCGCACCAAATCTGCCTGATACGTTCCAAAGAAAAACAGCTTGTTCTTAATGATTGGACCACCTGCCGAAAATCCAAACGTGTTCTGTGTGTATTGCGGAACTTCGGTGAGTCCAGACTGTGCCTTCTGACCAGGTGTCAACGAATCGAATGCGGCGTTCTGAATGATGTCATATGCCGAACCGTGAAATTCATTCGAACCACTTTTCGTAATGACATTCACAATAGCGCCGCCTGCTCGCCCGTACTCGGCTGAGTAGTCGCCGCCCAGAACAGTGACCTGCGAATAAGCGTCACGCACCGTCGGTTGATAGACCTGGCCGGTGATCGAGTTATCGTTGTTGTCGAGTCCATCAATTAACTGATTGTTGCCTCGAGGCCGCAATCCGTTAATCGAGAACTCGGTGCCCTGGACAAAGCCTGCTGCCACTCCATTGTTGCCGCCGACGTCAGCTACGCCGGGCAACGTGAACACTAGATTGACCGGGTTTAGACCGAGTACAGGCAGGTCACGAATCTCGCGTTCTCCCAATGTGTTTACGCGAGCGCCATCGGAACTCTGGACCACCACTTCGTTTGAAGCGCTGATCACTACTTCTTCTGTTGGACTACCAATTTCAAGGCGCAGGGGAACATTGATAGTTTGCGCTGCATTAACTTCGACGCGGTCCACTTTTGCAGTCTTAAACCCCGGGGCTGTAGCTTCGAGTGTGTAGATGCCCGGATCGACTGCGTCGAGTCGAAAACTTCCACTGCTATCTGCGACTGTGTCACGTACGACACCTGTAGTTATGTTAGTAATTTTTATTGCGGCGTTGGGGATACTGGCGCCGTTTTGATCTTCGACGACACCGGTCACGAAGCCTTTGCTGGTTTGTGCTACGACTGAGCCGAGAGCTACCAGCACAAGTACCAGCGTGATCACTAACTGGCAAAATAACCTGTGCATACCACCTAACTCCTTTTTCTTTACTGTAACTTCCGATCTTTTGGATCGTTGTTGATGGGGAGTTAAATCTTGACGCCGAGGTCCATCGTTCATTCCAAAGTTTTGCATAGCGAATGATTAGGACCTGTTAAGGCGCAGATTAGTAGGCGCAAGATTTGTGCCTGATTAAGAGGTAAAAGTCAGGCCACTTGGTCACTCGGGAGAAGCGTTTCGTCCCAACTTTGAATTGTTGATTTTGGATGGCAGTTGTGAGGATCGGATTTTGGATTTCAGCCGGTCTTGGTTTCGCCGCTCGTGATACATCCTTTCGGATTGCCGTCGATTTATGATTTCGTACTGTGTCGGCGTTCTCAAGGTCTTAGGCCTCAACCAAATAATCAAGTTGCGAGACCAGGGTCAGTACCGCAACGCGGTAGCGTCGGGTGAGCTTTGTAACGTGCAGCAGCCAATAAGACGAGGCTCACCCGACGCTACCCGCGTTTCGGTACTGACCTCGGCGATAAAATAAAAGGGACGGATTTGACTCCGTCCCTGCTAAGTCAGAAATGTGGACCAACTTAACTTGCTGTAAGCTCAGCAGCAATCTCGTTAGCATTGAATACTTTCTTCAATACTTCCAGCATTCCACGAGAATCAACTGAGATAGCTCGATTCACCGATGGATCATACATAAAGTCTCCCACCAGCGATTGAATATTGCCATCGAAGATCAATCCCACAAGTTCTCCATTCTGATTAATCGTCGGCGAACCTGAATTACCGCCGATGATGTCATTCGTCGAAACAAAATTAAATGGAGTATTCAGATCAATCTCTGATTTCTTTTCGAGCCATCGTGGTGGCAGGTTATAAGGAAACTTCTGCTTGAAAGCATCTGCGCGATTATAGAGGCCTCCCAGAGTCGTGAAGGGTGGAATTTTCTTTCCGTTCTCTGTGTAGCCTTCGATCGCACCATAAGAAAGGCGAAGAGTGAAGGTCGCATCCGGATAGAGTTTCGTCCCCTCAGTTTCAAACAGGGCACGCGCAATTTTTGAATAGCTGCTGCGCTCGACACCGGTCACTTCACTTTCATATCGCTTCCGGACTTCTCGTGCTTTGTCATCAATCTCCCGAGCTACAACGATCATCGGATCAGTTGAAGCTGCGATGGCCGCTGGACCACCCTTAGCTAACTCTTTTCGATAATTGACGTCGGCCAATTTTGTTCCATCGATGAGCTCGTTTGCACGGGCCTCAGGACTCTTTCCATCAAGAACCTGTTTTGAGAGAACATTGTCTTTGCCCAAAAGCTCGACCATAAACTCCAACGAGTCGGCCAGCTTTAGCTTTTCGAAATCCAAATGGATTGGCGCAGGAGAATAGAGGGACTGCTCAAGCGATGCGCGTCTTGCTTCAGTAAATTCTGGCAATCGCTGAGCATTTGGCTTTTGATCTTCCGCCGCCATTCTCACGAGCGTACGCGCAAAAGTGAACAGCGTGCTGTTAAAGCCACCCGCCTGCTCAAAGATCCGGCGCTCGCGAATGTAGGTTGGATAGGTCTGATGGGCCTTAGCAATCGCATCCCAGGCGTCGCCATATAATTTCTGTCGCTCGGGATTCGCGGCGATTGCTTTACGAAGCGCATCCTCGTCCTTCTTCTTCCGCGCCAGTAAAGCATTGTCCTTTAGACCTTGTATCTGACCGCGATAAACTTTCAGTGCATTCTGAACACTATTAAGTTCATTCTGCCCCTGGCGTGTTTGCTCCTCACCAAGCGCCATGTACTTTTTCAGCATGGTTTCGCGACGTTCAAGCAATCGCAGGATGATTGGGATGCTGGTGTCGCGCAGTTCTTCAAGGTGCGCAACTGTGTCAAGACGGGAGGTCGAGCCCGGGTTGCCAGTAACAAAAACAAGACTTCCCTCTTTCGCTCCCGCGGTCGAAAACTTGAAATAGCTTTCGGGATGAACCGGCTGGTCGTTTTCGTAGACTCTCACCAACGACATATCGATGTTGTATCGCGGGAAGTTGAAGTTGTCAGGATCGCCACCAAAGAAAGCTGCCTGAAACTCAGGAACAAAAACCAACCTGACATCGGTGTATTTCTTGTAACGGTACAGGTTGTACTGGCCGCCCTGGTAAAGGGTAACCACGTCCGAACGCAATCCGGTGGCTTTGAGTGACTCACCTTCAATAGCTGCTATCTCCGCTCGTCTTGCGGCAAACGCTTCGGCGTCAGTAGAGTTGGCTTTGACAGCGCCGTTTACGCGGCTGGTTACGTCTTCGATACTGATCAAGACATTCAGTTCAAGATTCGGGGCCTTGATCTCTTCTGCACGTGTGCGGGCGACGAACCCGGTCTTCGAAAGATCTTTTTCCGGAGTGCTTACCTCGCCAACAATATCTTCGACGATGTGATAATTGGTAAGGACCAGGCCATTTGGCGACACAAACGAGCCGGAGCCACCATTATTAAATCTCACCGAAGCGAGTTGTACCTTCTTGAGCCAATCGTCGGTGATTTCAAAACCATACTTTTTCTTAATTTCCGCGCGGGGAACGTTATTGAAGGTCCACATTCCCTCGTCTGCGAGCGCAGTCAGCTGAAGGGTTTGGATTGAAAAGAGCGCCAGCATTAGCGCAGACAAAATTTTTCGTGCTTTCATTTGAGTCCTCAATTAGTAAGCTTGCGGGAGAAGATTTAGAGAGTTAATCACGTCCTCAAGATGCCTGTAACGCCCGAAACCTAAACCTTTCGGCAGGAATAAGTCAAACGAAGAGTAGGCAGCTTGTGGGTCGTCCAACTCCTCTCTATAAAAGACTGCTACAAAATCCCACATCGCGGCAGCGTGTGCATCTTCAGGTCCTTTCTATTAACAGCGCCTCGAACCTTCTTGTCGCGCGAAGCGCGCTGGAAGGAACTCCGCATTTACTCATCAGAAAGGACTTGAACAATCCACACGCTGCCGCGAAGCGGGATTCCGGCGTGGATAAATAGGGCTCTTTTGGTAGGACTTGAAAAGCAAAACGCTGCCGCGATTCGGGATTCCGGCGTGATGAATCGCGGCCTTTGATTGCCTCAAAATTTTAATTAACTGAAGTAGTTCACCGCTCCTTATGGGGTTCTTTCTTCGGATTTGGCTTGGACTTGGCTTTTACTTCACTTCCACACTGCCGGCATCGATACCGATCCCCGCTTTGGGCCGAAGGGATGAGCCAAAGACACCCGCACGAATGACAGAGAACCGTTGAACCCAGCAGCCATTCGCTTATTCCACTTTGCTTTTCAACCGGCATTATTTCTTCCCCCGCTTGATCATTACTCAGTCGGCTATCGTTCTACACCATAATTTTCAATAAATTGTGACGGCTTCCTTACGATCGATTTGACTCGGGCAGGATCACCCTTGAAAATCAAAACAAATGCGAACAGCAAACCCACGTCTAAATCAATTTGCCCGAACCCTAATGGCTGACTGGCGCCGGTTGAAGCTTCCTGTAACGGACGAGCGCGTTGTGGTTGCTGTATCCGGCGGAGCAGACTCAACCGCTCTTTTTCTCGCGCTCGACGAACTGATCTCAGCCAACAAGCTCAACATCCAGCTGTGCGTCGCTCACCTCGATCACGGAATTAGAAAATCGAGTGGCAAAGACTCTCAATGGGTAAAGAAGCTCGCGCAGGAGCTGGGTCACGATGTTGTGATTGGACGGACAAAAGTGTTGGAGACCGCTCGCTCGAATGGCGACAACCTTGAACAAGCTGCGAGAACAGCTCGTTACCAATTCCTCGAGAGAACCGCTGTCAGAAAGCATGCGGGTTATGTTGTGACTGGTCATACGATGGATGACCAGGCGGAAACAGTGCTGATGCGGCTTATGCGCGGGAGTTCCAGTGCCGGATTGTCAGGAATCGAGGCAATTCGCACCCTGAAAAAGGGTGGCGAAATAAAACTCGTGCGACCACTACTGTGGGCACGGCGAGCGGACACTGAGACTTATTGTCGAATACGCCGCGTCGAATTCCTCTCAGACGAAATGAATTCGGATGAACAATTCTCGCGCGTCAAGGTTAGAAAGCATTTGCTGCCGTTGATGCAAACTTTTAATAGTAGAGTGGTCGAGGCTCTATCTCGAACTGCGTCATTGCTGAACGAAGATTCCTCTGCACTTTTTGAGCGCGCGGATGAACTTTTGCGTCACGCAAGACTGGTCGGCGGAGATCAGTATGAAGAAAGGGCTGAAACCAACAGGCAGTCTTTAAACGTAGATGTACTTTCGGCAGAACCACCGGCCGTGCGTCGGCGGGCTTTGCGGCAGTGGATTTCAGCGGTCAGGGGGGACACGCGGCGATTGGAAATGGTGCACTTAACCGCGCTTGAGAAGTTACTTGAGGGCAGTCAGGGTGGTCGAATTGTTGAGTTGCCAGGCGGATCGCGCGTAGTTCGGCGCAAGAATCGGTTGGAATTTGAGGGAAAAAGCATTGATAAACGAGGTCGCAAAACCGTATAGTCGAAACGGCTTGTGATTCGAGGGGTTAAGCGGAAATCACACGGAAATCCTCCTTTTATTAGGAGTGTCCCCCGCGGCTTTCAGGAGGGACGACGAAGTAGATGATTAACCGCAACGAATCTGTCGAGCTCCGGCATCAAAGCGTCAGATTTTTATTGATATTTCTATCAACAATGCTCTCAACATCCAGCGGGGCGCGGGGAGCGACAAATGATGCCTGATCAGGTATTATCGGGCATCGGAGGCGTTAATGAATTTGAGTTCTACAGCACGACAGATTGTATTTTGGCTGCTGATTATTGCCGGAGCTCTTCTGCTCTATAAGTTGGTAAATCCGCGCGGCAGCAGTTATGACGCAGTTGATCTCGTTAAGTTGGATCAGATGATCCAGGCCGGCGAGCTAAAGCAACTTACGGTTAAGCAGGCGGAGACGGTCGCAATCGACGTTCATAACAAGGAATATCGAGTTGCGCTATCTAACGAGCCTGCCAAGAACGATCTATTGAAGTCTGCACGTGAGATCGTCAACGGTAAACCGCGTGTTGCAAAGGTCGAAGAAGAATCCGGCAGCAGTTATATATGGCCCATGCTCATCACCTGGGCGCCATTGCTGTTTATCATAGCCATCTGGATATTTATGCTGCGCCAGATGCAATCGGGTGGTAACAAAGCTCTCTCATTTGGAAAGTCTCGAGCAAAACTGCTCAACAATCAACAGAAGCGCGTGACGTTCAAAGACGTCGCCGGAGTTGAAGAGGCAAAAGAAGAGCTACAGGAAATCATCGAATTTCTTAAGGAACCACAGAAGTTTCAGAAGCTTGGCGGCAGAATTCCAAAGGGCGTGTTGATGATGGGCCCGCCGGGAACAGGGAAAACGCTTCTGGCCCGTGCAATAGCCGGCGAAGCGAATGTTCCCTTCTTTTCGATTTCCGGTTCCGACTTCGTTGAGATGTTTGTGGGCGTTGGTGCATCACGCGTCCGCGACCTCTTCGAACAAGGTAAAAAGAATGCGCCCTGTATCATCTTTATCGATGAGATTGATGCAGTCGGACGTCATCGCGGCGCCGGCCTCGGTGGTGGTCACGATGAGCGCGAGCAAACTCTTAATCAGTTGCTCGTTGAAATGGATGGCTTCGAGTCGAATGATGGTGTGATCCTTATCGCTTCGACCAATCGTCCCGACGTTTTGGATCCGGCACTTTTAAGGCCTGGAAGATTCGACCGTCGTGTTGTTGTTTCGCGCCCCGACGTTCGAGGTCGCGAAGGAATCCTGAAGGTTCACACACGAAAGATTCCACTCGGAGAAGACGTCGATATCTCCGTGATCGCTCGTGGAACCCCTGGATTCACGGGAGCTGACCTGGCCAACCTCGTCAACGAAGCAGCTCTCAACGCGGCGCGCTACAACAAGAAGCTCGTTGCGATGGGCGACTTTGAGTTAGCTAAAGACAAGGTGCTCATGGGCGCAGAGCGCAAGAGCATGGTGATCTCAAACGAGGAAAAACGCGTGACGGCTTATCACGAAGCCGGTCATACGCTCGTTGGACTTAAGGTCCCGAATGCTGATCCGGTTCACAAGGTGACCATCATTCCTCGGGGAATGGCCCTGGGCGTAACTCAGCAGCTTCCTGAAGGTGATCGCCACAACTACAGCCAGGAATACCTGTTGGGCCAAATCGCAATCCTGATGGGTGGACGTATCGCTGAAGATACATTTCTCGGCAGCATTACAACTGGCGCTTCAAACGATATTGAACGAGCAACCGAGCTGGCTCGGGCAATGGTTTGCGAGTACGGCATGTCGGAAATGGGACCACTCACCTTCGGGAAAAAGGAAGAGCAGATTTTCCTTGGACGTGAGATTGCCCAGCACCGCGACTTCTCTGAGGATACTGCTATCAAGATCGACGAGCAGGTCAAGAAGATCGTCACGGCGCAATTCGAGCGTGCTAAGGCAATCATTGAAGAGAATCGCGACATAATGATTCGACTCGCTGAATGCTTGCTCGAGCGTGAATCACTTGATGGAGTTGAAATCAGACGAATCGTTGCCGGTTTACCGCTTGACGATAATTCGCCGGTTTCCGACTCAGGTAGCGACGAAGATCGTCCACAACTGAAAGAGCCAACGGCCAAGCCTTTGAAGCCGATTCTGCCTCCAATCACTGGAGGAAATCCGGCTCCGGCCTAATCGTTAGCAACAACAAGCAGTCAAAGGGGAATGGGCCAAACCTGTTCCCCTTTCTTTTTCCATGACTCGCACCTGGAAGCTCAAAGAACAAACTATACCCATCGGCGAACGAACACTCGTGATGGGAATTCTCAACGTCACACCCGACAGCTTTAGTGACGGAGGACAGTTTGTTCATTTCGAAAAGGCACTTCAACATGCTTACCAGATGATCTCTGAAGGGGCAGACTTCATCGACATTGGCGGTGAATCCACTCGACCGGGAGGAGAGCCAGTAACCGCCGATCAAGAAATTGATCGAGTTATTCCAGTTATCGAAGCTCTCGCCAAAGATGGTCAGATTCCAATCAGCGTCGATACAACTAAGTCTGAAGTCGCAAGGGCCGCACTCGCAGCAGGCGCGTCAATTGTTAATGACATCTCTGCGCTACGATTCGACTTCTATATTGCTGATGCAGCTGCCCGTACTGGGGCTGGTTTGATACTCATGCATTCACGGGGAACTGCTGCGACCATGCATCGACTTCCTCCGGTGGCCGACATCCTACGCGAGGTAACCGACAGCTTACACAGCAGTGTCGCGATGGCTGAACGACGAGGGGTCAAACGAGAGTCGATCGTGATCGATCCGGGAATCGGTTTCGGCAAACTTCCGGAGCAGAACGTCGAATTGATCGCAAGACTGGACCAACTGAAAACAGTGTTTCCGGATCTTCCTGTTTTAGTTGGAACGTCCAGAAAGTCTTTCATTGGGAAACTCTTAAGTGATGAGCCAGACTCGCCTGCGCCCGTCACAGACAGAATATTCGGAACGATGGCTTCGATTACTGCCGCAATCCTGAGAGGGGCCGATATTGTTCGCGTTCATGAAGTCAAAGCAGCCGTTGAGACTGCTCGAGTCGCGGATGCTATTAAGCGCCAGCTTCCTGCTGGGCTATAATTCTCGAACCATGAATTCCGCCAAGAAGAAAACCAAAAAGGCTTCGAAGACCAGTGACGCTGCCAGGGGTGCGGACGATGTTCCTGAGGAATGTGAAGATGATCCCCGTCAGTTGAAACCGGTCAGACCAAAGATCGGCGAGAGTAAAGACAATCTCTCTCAGCGATCCGACTGGTTCCAAAAACGATCCGGTAAGTAGCTCAAGGGACCAGCGCGAACCCGCTTCCCTCCCCGGACTGGAGCTTAGAAGCGCAGCTTCCAGATACTTCTGCCGTAGGTTGCGGCAAACAACGCTTTGTCATGATCGTGATAGACCAGATCTATCACCATCGCGTTGGGAAGATTCATGGTCACGTTCATCCACAACCCAGAGTTGACATCCAACACGAAGACACCTGCATCATTTCCCACGTAGAGCGAATTCGGGTCCTCACTTCGAATAAGAAGCGCGTGATGCGGCACATCCGGCAACTGGCCGCGATCGACATCTTCCCAGCTGACACATCCATCCGTAGATCTAAAAACATGTCCGTGACCAAAGTTGGCAACCGTGACGTACACGAGTTGAGCATCCTCGGGATGAGTTTCAATTCGAGTGATCGTGTGACCGGGCAGGATTGAACTCGACAGGTTAGGACTCCACGTATGTCCACCATCCTGGCTGCGAAACAAGCCACCATTCTCAGTTCCAACATAAATCTTTTTTGAATCTGCCGGAGCTACCTCAATCGCCGAAATTGAGCTTCCGTCGAGCTCGGGCGAGACTGGCGTCCAGTTGTTCCCATCATTTATGGTGCGCCAGACCCTGGATGAACCAGTGAACACGATTGTCCTGTCGTTTGGATCGAGCGTGATGTAGGCCATCCAAACTGAACTTCGCTCATCGGCCGTCGCTGGCGGTGAAACGTTCTTACAAGTCTCACCGCGAAATCGAAAAATATGAAGATTGTAGTACGACGCGTAGACACGGCCTGCATTCTTCGGGTCAAAGACAATCCATCCGCCATCGCCTCCAAGTAATTCGAAAAAACTACTGCTCGATCCGGTTGTTGTAATTACCGTCCCGTTGTCCTGTGCGCCGCCACCAAAAACCAGGCTGCTGCTTTGGGCTACGTCCATGTCGTAGAACATCGTTACGGATAAACCGTTGCTCCGATTGGTCCAGGTTCTCCCGCCATTTTCGCTGACATCAAGGCCGCCATCGTTACAGTCATAAACTCGACCGGGAACCGCCTTTGGCATGAGCAGCGCGTGATGATCAGCGTGAGCATATTTTGGTTCCGTGCGTTCCAGATCCCATTCAGTAATCTGCTGCCAGGTTTTTCCTCCGTTTCGAGTCCGGTGGAGGTCAACACCTCCACAAATCACGTGATCAGAATCTGTTGGATGAATCACTATGGTGTTGCCATAGGAAATTTGACCTTCATTCTTAAAATGATTAGTGCTGATGTCGGTCCATTTATCGCCTCCATTACTAGTGCGGAAGACTCCTAACAGAAGGTCGCTGTTTCCACTCGACTCATCGCTCGCAAACGCAAACAAGATGGAGGGATTCGACGGGCTGATTGCCAGAGTGGTCCTACCGAATCGCGCTGGATCGGGAAGTCCGTTGGTCAGATGAGACCAATTCTTACCACCATCGGTTGATCGCCAAATTCCACTCCGGGCCCCCTGTTCGGTAAAAGTGGCGTAGATTGTATTTCTCTTAGTCGGGTGAAAGACTATCGAGTGACACCAGTAGTTTTTAGTTGAGACGAAGGTCTGCCTCTTCCAGGTAACTCCTGCATCTCTTGATACAAACATGCCACCAAGATCATGGCCCGTCTGGCTAACTTCAGCGTAGCCGACCCCGCCAATAACCAGGTGTCGCGAGTCGAACGGGTCTATAGCTATAACTCCAATATGTCTTGGGATCCCAGTGCGCTCAGTAGAAGCGAGTAAGTGCCAACTTCGTCCACCGTCGGTTGTGCGATAGATACCAACTCCTGGATATGAATCGAGAGATAGGTTTGCTTCGCCAGTTCCGCAATAGAGCAAATCCGGATCTTTCTCGTCGATCGCCAATGAGCCAATATTGAGGATTTCCTGCTCACTCCAGAACGACTGCCAGGTTTGCCCCGCGTCACTACTCTGCCAGACCCCGCCGCCAGCAGCTCCTACCCAAATCCGCTCGGGACTGGTGGGATGACAAGCAATACAGGTTAGCCGGCCGCCAATATTTGTTGGTCCAACACACTCCCACTCGTTAGTGATGCCGGTCGGAGAACCAAGTGCCTTTTGTACTCGCGCTCGTTCGGCAACGAGTGTTCTGACCGGCGCTTCGCGAACCGGCCACGTGGTACGAGCCTGAAACCACACGCTTCGAGCCTTGTGATTTGAGAGCCGAATAGATGGTCCATGTCGCTTCTTGCGTGGTCCTAACGCCAGGCCTTCTGGAGAATCGGACCTGCGACTTGACTTTGCTTTAGTTGCACCCTTCCGATTTGCAGCGGATTTAGCTTTACCAGTTGCCATCTTTATCTCCGGTGTGGTGTAAGGTTCAGGAGCGGTGGGATTATAGGTCAATAGCGGCCATAGATCATGATCGCACAGGGGCCACTTGCTATTCATTCCAAGCTTAAGAGAGAATCCACCCTCTTAAACTGTTCCCGTTCCAGAGACATACTCGATGCAAAAGTTTCTACGAATTTCGTGTTTTATCCTGATGCTTTTCTTCGTTTCCGGTTTTGCGGAATGCTACAAGCCGGTTACCAAGAATCAGCTTCCAGCGAGAATTAAAACTGTCGCCGTTCCTGCGTTCCAAACCGAGAGTAATGCTCTGCGTTACAAGATCGAATCCCGGTTTACCGACGCAGTTATGAGAGAGCTTGTGCATCGTGGCCGTGGACTCCGAGTGCAAGGGCAGCGTGAAGGAGCTGACGCAGTTATCGAAGGTGTTATCAAGAGTTTTAATTTCGGTGGCGTTTTGCTGGACGATAAGGGACGCGCAAGAATCTTTGAGATCACGATAGCTGCAGCAGTCACGGTCCGAGATCAGACCGAAAATAAAGTGCTCTACGACAATCAGAACTTCGTTTTTCGTGGAGAATATGAATTTGCCAGTGACCCTCGCAGTTTTTTCAATGAAGAGGATCCTGCAATCCTCCGGATGTCTCGTGCTTTTGCCGAGAGTATAGTCTCGACCTTAATCAATGCGGTTGAAATCGAAAAGAAATGAAGACGTTGCGACGTACAGAGCTTGACAAGTCTTTGCGAGAAAACATCCAGCCACTTTACTTGTTACTGGGCTCGGAATCGTTTCTTAGAGGACGCGCGGCTCAACAGATTGCCGATGCGGCACTTAAGCAAACTCCACTCCGCGAGTTCAACGAATCTGGTTTTAGTTTGCTGAGTGATTCGGTTCAGGCCGCTATCGCTGCCGCAGAACAACTTCCCATGATGTCGGAATATCGCGTAGTCCGAATTCGGGACTTTGCAAAGTTGCGCGAAGCCGACGAAGAAAGTCTCATTCGCTATATCAATAATCCTTCGCCATCAACGGTGATGATCCTGATTGCCGGTGAGTTGGATAAGCGCAAGAAGGCCACAAAGGTTTTACTGGACAATTGTTGTGTGGTCGATTTTTCACCACTAACGGATGTTGAGGCGAAATCGTGGATCCGGGTCTATTTGAAGGAGCTAAACGTTACTGCTCCAGATCCCGTGATTTCAGAGATTCTTAGCCTCGTTGGTACTGATGTTCAAACGCTGTCTTCGGAACTGGAGAAGCTCGCGGCGGCTGGCTCTGAAAAGGGCCAAATAACGATGCAACATGTCGATGATCTGATCGGTCATTCGCGAGAACTCTCAAACTTCGCCTTAGGTGACCAGCTGATGGCAAAGGATAGGAAGCGAGCCCTGCAAACTCTTCATCGGCTGTTAGAAGACGGAGCTGAGCCGGTGATGCTACTGGGTCTGATTGCCAGCAATTATCACCGTCTGGCGTTGGGAAAATTTCTCCTGGAGCGCGGCGGACCAACTGAAGTCTTTCGCAAGATTTCGATGCCACAGTTCAAGAAGGATTCGTATCTGAAAACGCTTCAACGAACCGATCCCGTCCGCGTCTCCAAGGGCATTCAGTTGATAGCGGCGGCCGATCTGGCGATAAAGACTTCGCAAGGAACTCCAAGGCTCCAACTAGAGATGCTGGTCTGTAGTCTTGTCCAATAGCGATTCTTCTTGGTTTCTTGTTGCGGCGGCAGACGTCAGGACCTCCATTGCTTCTTATCGGGAATTACAAAAGAATCCCGCGCCGCGTCGGACCACAAGAGTTCAGGTGAATAGAATTCAAGGACCAGATCTTTGTTGCCGAGTCTTCGAAGAACCTCATTACATTTTTCAGACA
>Ga0207674_10000220_pt1 | contig 70946 bp, 67 predicted proteins | sample KBSCornC72_FD_184303 | JGI IMG/M metagenome (GOLD analysis project Ga0207674, IMG submission 184303) | Corn rhizosphere microbial communities from Kellogg Biological Station, Michigan, USA - KBS Corn C7-2 (SPAdes) (version 2) | ecosystem: Host-associated > Plants > Roots > Rhizosphere > Soil ...
GCGATTCCATTACTCGCAACTATTTTCCTGAGGTCAAAAAGGATCTCGCGGGCGTAGCGAACGTCTACCTCATGGCCTCGTCGACCTCCGTTGGCGACCAGCGCCTGCCGCGCCAGATCGTCGAGTTCTCCACCATGATGCATGTGCCCTTTCAGGTTGTGCACTTCAACAACGGCATGCACGGCTGGCGCTATACCGAAGCGCAGTACAAGGCTGCGTTCCCCGGATTTTTGCGATCAGTCAGTGAACTGGTCAAGAGCCATGATGCGCTCGTGTGGGCGACCACAACCCCGGTCCGGTCGGACGCCACCAATGGCGCTACGAATGCTCGAGTCGATGAGCGCAACGCCATCGCCGCCCCGCTGGTGAAGGCCGCCAAGATCACCATCGACGACCAGCATGCGCTCATGTTGCAGCACGGTGATCTTCATCAGGACTCCATCCACTTCAATCCGACCGGCGCCAATCTGCAAGGCGATCAGGCAGCAGAAACGGTCAAGGCCGCCCTCGCGCGAATCCACAAGTAAATATCGCCGTTTCCGCTGCTCTTGCTGGTTCATTCTTCGATCAGCCACCCATCTTCGGGTACCCCATCCATTGCGCTTTTTGCAATGGGTGGGAAGTAGATATAGGCCAGTTGCCATCGCCGTTGTTTCTTAGTCACCGTTGTTTTTATGATCCCCGATGACAATCCACGTATAAGGGAGGGATCGCTTAGCGCGTCGTTCTGCGTCGAGGAACCATCCAATAGGAATGACAAAAGACGATCAGAGCCTATATCTGTCGGTGCTCGACCAGTCACCCGTCCCGGCAGGAAGTGCTCCGCCGCAGGCTCTGCAAAATTCAATTGAGTTGGCCCGCCATGTGGACCGTCTCGGTTACCGCCGTTTCTGGATGTCCGAACACCATGCCATGGACACGCTGGCCTGCACCGCGCCCGAGATCATGCTGGCTCGCATCGGTGCCGAGACACGACAGATCCGCATCGGCTCCGGCGGCATCATGTTGCCGCACTATACCCCTCTCAAGGTGGCGGAGGTCTTCCGCACCCTCCACGCCCTCTATCCCGGCAGGGTCGATCTCGGCATAGGCCGCGCTCCCGGCGGTGGTCCCATGGAGGCGTTGGCCCTCAAGCGTGACCGCAATACCAAGATGCTCGACGATTTTCCCGATCAGGTCACCGAACTGCTCGCCTTCCTCGACCGCGAATTTCCCGCGAACCATCCCTTTGCCCGCATCCGGGTCGCGCCCGACGCCCCCGGCAGCCCCGACGTCTGGATGCTCGGCTCCAGTATGTGGAGTTCCGCTGCCGCCGCGGAGTTCGGCCTGCCCTACGCCTTTGCCCATTTCTTCAGCGGAGAACTGCTCCGCGCAGCAATCGACGCCTATCGGCGGCGATTTGTGCCCAGCCGGTACCGCTCCCAGCCCGAGGCGATGGCCGCCGTAGGCGTTATCTGCGCGCCGACTCAGGAAGAGGCCGACTATCTGGCCTCAAGCGTTCGCCTGTTGCAGTGGCGAATCCGCCAGGGAGATCGCAGCCCAGTCGCGTCTCCCGACGACGCCCTTCGGGAACTGAACTCCTTTGGTGTCCTGTCGCCGGAACCGGGCGAATGGCCCCGCTACTTTGTCGGCACGCCATCTAAAGTGAAGGCCGATCTGGAAGCAATGGCCGTCGCTCTCGGAATCGGCGAGATCGTCGTCAACACCATCGTCTGGGAACATGCAGCGAGGTTGCGGAGCTACCGGCTGTTGGCCGAAGCATTCAAGATGACAGTGCCACCTCAGAATATTTAGTTAATTACTAAACTATTGAATGCATCAACTATTTATCCCATCAACCATTCAGATACCCGGAAACAGCCGAATATCTTCCACATTCCTATAGCGTTCGGCATAGTCCATCCCGTAGCCGACGACGAACTGGTTCGGTATCTGGAACCCCACATAATCGGCATCGATCGGCACCAGCCGCCGCTCCGGCTTATCCAGGCAGGTGGCGATCTTCAGCGAGGCCGGCTTGTGCTGCAACATCATTCCGCGCAGGTAGCTGAGCGTAAGCCCTGTATCAAGAATATCTTCCACCAGAATCACCTGCTTGCCCTCAATCGGGTTGTCAATGTCCTTGATGAGCTTCACGGCTCCGCTCGAAACCGTGCCGCGCCCATAACTGGACACCGCTACAAAATCAAAAGTGTTGTCCACTTCGATGGACCGCGCCAAATCGGCTAGAAAGATGGCGGCCCCCTTTAAGACGCCAATCAGGACAATCGATTTGCCGGAATAGTCGGCGGATATCTGCGCGCCGAGTTGGCTGACGCGCTCGGCAATCTGAGCCTTAGAAAAGAGAACTTCCATTCCCGAGGCATGGGGAAATGCGGGTGTGCTGGTGGGCATAGACGTCAGAGTAGCGCGAAACAGGGCGCGAGCGAAAGGGTAGCTATACTTAACTTAGTACCAGCGAGGCGTATGTATCCCTATATCAATATTGGCCCCCTGCATCTGGGAACCTTTGGATTACTGTTGTGGCTGGCAGCCGTGGTGGCAACGATTGTTTTGCACAAAAACTTCGTCCGCAACCGCGTTGATGCGGATGCCCTGAGCGTGGTGGCATTCGTTGTCATCGCCGGGATTATCGGCGCAAAGACCTGGCACGAGCTGGAAAACGTCGCCGAACTTCGTGCGGCAATGCAGCAGATCGTAGCTCCAGGCTGGGGCCATCCTCTGGATATCCTGGTCGACTTTTTGCACTGGTTTCAAGCCGGATTCGCTTGGTTTGGCGGTCTCGTTGCCGGAATCGCCATGCTGATGTGGCAGGGCCGCACCGCCAAGCCGGGAGGCGCTACCGGCTGGCTGGCCTCGGTCCGTATGCTCGATCTGGCCACTCCCGCCGCGGCCATCGGCTACGGAGTGGGCAGAATCGGCTGCCTCACCTCGGGCGACGGCGATTATGGCATCAACACCACCCTGCCCTGGGGTGTCCACATGGCGAAGAACGCACTCGTTCCGCCCACTCCGCCCAATGCGCTGGTGCAGCCCACCCCGGTCTACGAACTGCTCTTTGGATTGGCGCTCGCATGGCTGTTGTGGCAGCTTGGCCGCAAAGTCCGTCCGATCGGCTGGCTTACAGGGTTTTATCTTGTCCTCAGCGGGCTTGGCCGGTTCCTGGTCGAATTTGTGCGTATCAATCCCCGCCTCTATTGGGGGATGAGCAATGCTCAGGTGGCGGCCATCGGGTCGATGTTGGTGGGTGCGGTGGTGATGTTGGTGGCATGGAGGCGAGCCGCTGCTGTCGCTCCGGTGGTTCAGGTCAGCTCATAGAAGAGAGACAGCTTCATCCCGATGCGCAAAAAAGGGCCCCATACCCCGATTTTGGGACATGGGGCCGGTTGGCCTTTATCGCTCACCCAAAGCGGAAAAACCTCTCTAACCTCGCGCCATCTCTTCTCGAATAGGCTCCTGTGGAGTGGCAAAGAAGTACTGCGAGAGCAGCCCGCCAATAATTCCCCCCAGGATTGGCGCTACCCAGAAGAGCCATAACTGGCTTATCGCCCAGCCGCCGACGAACAGCGCCGGTGCCGTGCTCCGCGCGGGGTTCACCGAGGTATTGGTGATCGGAATACTAATCAGGTGGATCAGCGTCAGGCATAGCCCGATAGCAATGGGAGCGAAGCCTTTGGGAGCCCGCTCGTCAGTAGATCCGTGAATGACGAGCAGGAAGAACGCCGTCAGCACCACCTCGGCGATGAAGCAGGCGGTCAGGGAATAGCCTCCGGGCGAGTGGGCCCCATAGCCGTTCGAGGCGAAGCCTCCAGTCAGGCTGAACCCCTCCTTCCCGCTGGCGATCAGATACAGCACCCCGGAGGCGGCGATTCCGCCCGCAACCTGGGCGACGATGTACGGCAGCAGATCACGGACTGGGAATCGCTTGCCGACCACCAGCCCCACCGAGACCGCGGGATTGAGGTGGCAGCCCGAGATGTGGCCAATGGTGAAGGCCATGGTCAGCAGCGTGAGCCCGAAGGCCAGCGCGACTCCGACAAAGCCAATACCGAGTGAAGGAAATGCTGCCGCAACGACTGCGCTTCCGCAGCCTCCGAAGACAAGCCAGAATGTACCGAAGAACTCTGCTGCTGCACGTTTCGACAGGGGCATGGGAACCTCGTGTTTGATTTTTTGAGCAGCCTCGCCCCGCGTCATTCTGAATCCCGGGGTGAGGCTCATTAAACTTCGCGAAATCGTAGCACGGCTTATCGATAAAAATCCGGCACAAATCATTTTGTATGCAGATTTTATGCAACTACTGCCATGCCTCCCGTGTCTAACAAGGCATGTCCACTCAAAGCCGGGCGTATGATTAAAACCGTGTCAAAATATTCAATTGTCGTGCCGTTTCACAACGAAGAGGAGAATGTCACCACCCTCTACGACCGCCTCAAAGCCGTCATGGAGCATATCGGCGACTCCTTTGAGCTTGTCTTTGTAGACGATGGCTCCCGCGATCGTACCTATCGCCTGCTTGAGGAGATAGCTGCCGTAGACAGCCGCGTCCTCGTTGTTAAACTACGGCGCAACTTCGGCCAGACCTCCGCCCTTGCCGCTGGCTTTGACCACGCCTCAGGCGAGTTCATCCTCGCCATGGACGGCGACCTCCAGCACGATCCCGACGAAATCCCCAACTTTCTTGCCAAGCTTGAAGAGGGCTACGACGTCGTCAGCGGCTGGCGCTCGCATCGTGGGGACAACTTCATCATGCGCCGCATCCCCTCGCGAGCCGCCAACTGGCTCATGGCCACCCTCAGCGGCGTCAATATTCACGACTTCGGCACCACCTTCAAGGCGTACCGCCGAGAGGTCATCCAGAACATCCCCCTCTATGGGGAGATGCACCGCTTCATCCCCGCCCTGGCCTCCTGGTACGGCGCCAGCATCTGCGAGATCCCCATCTCCAACCCCGCCCGCGAGTTCGGCAAGAGCCACTACGGCATCTCCCGCACTTTTCGCGTCTTCTTCGATCTATTGACTATCCGCTTTCTTTTGAAGTACATGACCCGCCCGCTCCACTTCTTTGGCACCATCGGAGCGCTGGGCATGGCCACCGGTTCCGGTCTGGCCGTCTGGCTTTTGGCCCTCAAACTCCTTACTGGCCAGCACGTCATGGAGCTACACGGCCCCATCTTCGTCATCGCCGGAATCCTCATCCTTGCCGGCATCCAGATGATGGGTATCGGTCTGCTCGGGGAGCTTCAGGTCCGCCACTTCTACACCGCCTCCCAACGCGCACCCTATGCAGTGGATCGCATCATCCGCCTGCGTTCGGAAGAAAGTCTTCTTCAATAGCTGTCAGCGCTGCTGGTTGTCCGGATCCGGGTCTTGCTGAGCTTCTTTCTCGGCATTGTTGAAGGCGGAGCTGTCAATATCCCTTTGATCACGCGCTGCCTCGATCAGAGGGTCCGTCAGATCTTTCAAGTGGTCTGCGAACTGCCGCATGCAGGATGCCTGCGATGCCGGGCGGTCAGTTGCCTCAGCTCCCATCCAGAGCATCCCCTCCAGCTTTACCGTTGCTCTTAGCCGGTAGGGAACCACTTTGTAGGAAACCGGATTGCGCAGCTCGAAGACGTCCTCCCGCAGCCCAGTCTCTCCTGCAATCAACCCTACGCTGGCCGTCGCATACGATTGCCGCACGCATACGTCCGCAATCATCGCCGAAGCATCTTCCGCCAATGCCGTCGAACTCACCGCCCCGTCGAGAGGCCCGGCCGTGGATCCTTCGACCATTTTCTTTCCGTGACACCCCAAAACCGCCACGGACAACCCCGAGATCAACAATCCAGCCCGTAATGTGCGTGCCCGCCAACATCCCAGCCCAAACCGCATCCGTACACACCTCAGCGAGGAGCCTCTTCCATCACTCCTTCGGATATCTACACATTATGCGCAAATTCCGAAGACAAAACTTAGTAGATTACACAAAAAATCGCCTCACCCCTTCCTCGCATCCAATGCACCATGCAAGCCATCCAGATTCTCGCCACCGGAGGACCCGAAGTCCTCACCCTCCGCGATCTGTCTACTCCCACACCCGGACCTCGCGAAGCCCTTGTTCGCCTCGAAGCCTCCGGTGTGAACTTCATTGACGTCTACTTCCGCGAGGGCCGTTACCCGGCCAAACTCCCTTATACTCTCGGACAGGAGGCCGCCGGGACCGTCGTCGCCGTTGGTGACGGCGTTACCACTGTAAAAGTTGGTGACCGCGTCGCCTGGTGCGGCATTCCCGGAACCTATGCCCAACTGGCCGTCGCCCCCGCCGACCGCCTCGTCCAGATCCCCGAAGCCGTCACCTTCCAGCAGGCTGCCGGAGCCATGCTCCAGGGCATGACCGCCCACTACCTCGCTCACTCCACCTACCCCATCCGCAGCGGCGACGAGGTGCTCGTCCACGCCGGCTCCGGCGGTGTCGGCCTTCTCCTTACCCAGATGGCGAAGTCTCTGGGAGCCCGCGTCTTCACCACTGTATCGACCGAAGAGAAAGCCGCGCTCTCACGCGCCGCCGGGGCTGATGAAGTCATTCTCTACACTCAGGAGAACTTCGCCGCAAAGATCAAAAAGCAGTCACCCAGAGGTCTCCACGCCGTCTATGACTCGGTCGGCAAGTCCACCTTCGACAAGTCGCTGGAGATTCTCCGCCCTCGCGGAACTCTCGTCCTCTTTGGCGGTTCCAGCGGAGCCGTCCCTCCCTTCGACCTCATTCGACTCTCTGCCCTCGGCTCGCTCTATGTCACCCGGCCTACACTCAGGGACTACATCGCCACCCGTGAAGACCTCGAGCTTCGCGCTGCTGCCGTCTTCAGCGCCATCGCCGACGGCACTCTTAAGCTCCGCCTCGAACATACCTACCCGCTCGCTGACGCTGCCCACGCGCACCGCGACCTTGAATCCCGTCGCACTACCGGCAAACTCCTCCTGACTCCATAGAGAAGTTGATCGTAGGCCGCGGATCAAATGAGTTCGTGACCGATATTTGTCTTGATTTTGACTTCCACCACCCCATGCCTCAAACTTAAACATCGCTCATTTTTTCCTGCGGCATGGCATCGAACCGCTGTCCGTTCACCCCCACTCTTTGTCCCGATTCGGAATGCTCGGGAAGCGCGGTGAGATTCCGCCACTGCCCCGCAACTGTGATTCGCGCACGCAGCCGCATCTTCGCTGCGTGAATGTTCGCCAGAGGTCTCCCCACTGATGCCACCAGGCGACGGGAAGGGAAGCGACCAGCACCAACGGCCATCATGCATCGCGTCAGTCAGGAGACCGGTTCCGTCTGCGTACATCAACCACACTCCCGAGGGGGGAGTGGAGGAGCTTCACTCATGTCTGCACCACTGCACCGCGCTGCGGTCGCGTCTTCTTTCCGTGCGCTCTTCGCGCTTGCCGCTTTTCTTTTTCTCGCAGCCCCCTTGGCCCGCGCCGTTATCGTTCGCGGTACTGTAACCGATCCGCTGGGCGCAACCGTGGCAGGAGCCCGCGTTCAACTCATCCAGGGCCAGACCGTCGCGGCCTTCGCCTTCACCGGCGCCGACGGCTCCTTCGAGATCCGCAGCACCGCCCCCGGCCGCTTCCTCCTGCTCACCTCCGCCCGCAGCTTTACACCTAACATCGGACAGGATTTCTACGGCGGCCGCTCCGACATCGTCACCCGCAATGTCACCCTCGAAATCGCCGCCGTCACCACCGCCGTTACCGTCACGGCCACCGGAATCCCCACTCCCATTCAACAGGTCAGCTCGCCAGTCACGCTCATCCCATCTTCCGACCTCGCTACCCGCGTCGGCATCGTCGATGATCTTCGCCAATCTCCCGGTGTAGCCGCCGTCCAATCCGGTCAGTACGGCGGAGCCACCTCACTCTTCGTTCGCGGCGGCAACTCCACCGCCAATAAAGTTCTTGTCGACGGCATTCCTGCAGAGGATGTTGGAGGCGTCTTCGACTTTGGCAATGTCTCCAGCACCGCACTTGCCGGCATTGAGTTCTATCGCGGTCCCAACAGCGTCCTCTACGGCTCCGACGCCGGAGCCTCTGTCGTCAGCCTCAATACCCCGCGCGGCAGCGCGCTCCGTCCCGTCCTCAACTACTCCGGCGACGCCGGCAACTTCCATACCTACCGCAATGAAGTTACTCTCAGCGGAGCCCATAACCGGCTCGACTACTATGGCGCCTTCTCCCGCTTTGACAGCTCCAACGCCATCCCACAGGACAAATTCCACGCCGCCACCTCCGCGGTCAATCTTGGCTACAACCTCACGGCCAACACGCAGGCCCGCTTTACCCTCCGCAATGCGGTTTCGGCTATCGGTGTGCCCGGACCGCACGATTTCTTCGCTCTTTCGAACGTCGGCAAGCAGGGCGACCAGGATATTTACTCCGGCCTTACCCTCGAAAATCGTACCCTCCAAGGCAAGTGGCACAATCGGGTCCGTTACGGTATTGCCCGCAAGCGCGAGCAGGCCTTCCAGTTCTACCCTGTTGGAGAGGTCACCGACGACGGCTACGGCGACCTCACCTATTACGGCGATACGGTGACCATTCGTGGAGCTAACGGCTACAGTGCTACCGGTCGCGCAGCCATGGGCTATGGCAACCTCTACCCCACCCGGCAGGACCAGGTCTCCAACCGCGATGAACTCTACTACCAGTCCGACTACACCTTCAGCCGCCACCTCACCGCTCTTCTTGGCTTCCGCTATGAAGACGAGCGCGGTGCCTTTGTCTCTACCGGACTCTTTCCGTCAAATCGCAAGATTCAACGCACTAATTTCCAATACACCCTCCAATTTCAGGGCGACATCAAAAATCGCATCTTCTATTCTCTTGGCGGAGCGGTCGAAAGAAACCACCTCTATGGAACTGCCGGGACTCCGCGCATCGGCCTTGCCTACGTTCCCGTGCGGCCCGGATCGCGCATCTTTCGCGGCACCAAGCTGCGCGCCAACTTCGCCACCGGGGTTCAGGAGCCAAGCCTACTCATCCAGTTCAACAGCCTCTATGGCCAACTGCTCGACGCCGGCAACACGGCGGCTATCGACGCCTACCACGTCAAACCTATCGGCGCTCTCCGCACCCGCACTTACGACTTCGGCATCGATCAGAATATCTTCGGGCAGAAGCTCCTCCTTAAGGCCGGCTACTTCCACAATATCTTCGATCACCAGATCGACTACATTGACAAGGGCACTCTGCAAAATGTCTTCGGCATCCAGTCCAGCGTAGCCCAACTTTACGGAGCTGAACTCAACACCCTCGCCTTCCGCGCCCAGGGTCTCGAAACCGAACTACAATTCCAACCGGTTACACGCATCTTCCTGCGCGGAGGCTACACCTATCTTGCCGCAGTCGTTCTTCAGTCTTTCTCTACCGATGCCGTCGCTAATGGCACTGCGGCCACCAATCCAAACCTCCCCGGAGTTCCCATCGGCTCCAGCTATCCGCTTATCGGCGCGCGTCCCTTTCGGCGTCCGCCTCATACCGGCTTCTTTGCCGTTCAGTACGCCGGAAGCAAGTTAAGCGCGGCGTTGAAGGGAAGCGTCGTTAGCCGCAGCGACGACTCCACCTTCCTTACCTACTCCGACTTCAACGGCGGCAACACTCTCCTGCTTCCCAACCACAATCTCGACTTCGGTTACACCAAGCTTGAAGCAAACCTTCTCTACACTGTCAACCACCATATAACGGCCTTCACTCAACTCGACAACCTTCTTGGCCAGCAGCACACCGGTCCCATCGGCTATCCCGGCCTGCCCTTCACCTTTCGCGCCGGGCTCAAGCTGAGAATCGGCGGCGACTAACGATCAACATGGATTGAAGAACCCCTATTTCAGAGGCTGGAATAGGGGTTCTTCGTTCCTGACCCACGAGCTTTTGAGGCGGGGAGAGCTAAATGTGCCATGCAAGGCGATTCACTTACCCGAGGTCCGGACATATGCCGTTTTTACCTGAATAGCTTGAGGCTCAAGATTCGAAACAGATGAAGTGATTCATAGTAGTCTCAGAGAGGTTTGCTTAGCGGGATTTCATCCGTCTAAAGATTTGAAGGGGAACACCATGATCCGCTCTCTCCTCGCCTTGACCCTACTTGCCGCTGTCGCTGTCACAACTCAGGCTCAGCAGGAAGGCCCCACCGCAACCCAGGCTCTTGTCGTTGTCAGCTCCAAAACTCCCGTTGTCCCTACCGCGAACGACCTCGTCCTCAAGGTCAACAACCGCCAGACGGATATCGAGAGCCTCGTTCCCGTTCGCGCCAGCGGGGCCCAGGTAGCCATTCTGATCGATGACGGTCTTCGCATCAGCGTCGCACGTGAACTCGGCAGCATCCGCGACTTTATCAAGGGTCTGCGCCCCGGAACGGAGGTCTTCGTCGGTTACATGCAGAACGGCCGCGTGATCCCCGGTCAGAACTTCACCACCGACTACGATGCCGCCGCCCAGAGTCTTCGTATCCCTGTCGGCTCTCCCGGCCTGAGTGCCAGCCCCTACTTCTGCCTCTCCGACTTCGTGAAGAAATGGCCTGAAGACTCAAACTCCCGCATGACGCCGAAGGCGCGCTTCGTGCTGATGATCACCAACGGTGTTGACCCTTATAACGGCAGCACCAGCCTGATGAACCAAAACAGTCCCTACGTCGAAGCCGCAATAAGCGACTCTCAACGGGCCGGAGTCGCCGTCTACTCCATGTACTTCTCCGACGCCGGCATTCGCGGAGGACGAGCCAGCTTCAGCGGCCAAAGCTATCTCTCTCAGGTAGCCGATGCAACCGGCGGGACAGCTTATTATCAGGGCACCGGAAACCCCGTATCGATGGAGCCGTATCTCAAGCAATTTCAGAAAGCTATCTCTGAAACTTACATTGCTACTTTTACTGCGCCCGGAGAGAAGAACCTAGTGCAGTTCAAAGTCTCCACAAAACTGCCTAAGACCAGGCTTCACGCGCCTGCTCAGGTCCGCCCTGGCACCCAACTCCAGTAATTGGTAGACGCCCCTGTTACTTTGACACGCCTCGGATTAATGAGGCATGAGCATCATCCATTCCGCTCCACACAACGTAGAGGTCACCGTCCGCCGAGAGGCTGGCCGTCGGATGGCGTTCCCCGGACGTATCTGCGGGAACGCGAGTTGTGGCCGAGACATGACCCCTGGTGTCAATGCGAAACACGAACGGCGTGATACTGTTCCAATCGCCGTGCTCCGTTGTCTGCCGTCCTGAGAAGACGACGGCAATCGTTCCGTCGTCGGCCATCGAGAGATAAGGATGATTTGCGCCTTCGATGCCGCTGCTGACTGGGATTGCTTTGGTAAAGCTCTGTCCGCCATCGCGCGAGGCCGCCAGGCGGATTCCCGGGTGCCCTCCCGCAGCGGTGTACCAGGCGACAATGAGCTTACTACCCTGAACAGCCGCAACCGGCCCGGATTCAGGGCAGCCGAAGAGCTTCCAGTGGTCGTCGGCGACGCGCACCGGCTGGCCGAAGTGCTCGCCGTGGTCTGTCGAGGTCGAGACGGCAATGTCTCGCTCGTTGTCTCCATAGACGTGTCGATAGGCGACATAGACCTTGCCGTCGGCGGCGATGGCGACTGATGGGCGGCAGCATGGGCAGGCCAGCGTCGCCACCTTCACATTGCGGTGGAACGTGGCTCCGTGATCGGTGGAACGGGTAAGGTACACGTTGAAGGTTCCGGTAGAGGCCGAGGTGTTGTCACGACCGTCGAGCCATGCCGCGTAGACATCTCCATTGGGAGCAACGGCGAGAGTGGCGAAGCCGGCATAGGATTTGTCCGTCGCCGGCTTGTCGGTGATGACGGTCGCTACCGGCGATTGAGCGCCCATCCCCGAAGATCGCGCTGCAAGGAGCTGTGTTCCTTCATCACCATTTCGCTGCTGCCACAGCGCGAAGGCATACATCCCTCGCGCAGCCAACTGCGGAGCGTTTTCTGCGGAGGTGGTCACGCTGCTGCCGGGCGCGCTGAGCGTAGTCGGCGGCATCCAGTGCTCGCCGCCGTCATGCGACATCCGCAGCGTAAGCGCGGAGTCCTCAACGGAGAGCAGATAGAGGCCGCCGGCGACAGTGGCAGCGACGATGGGGCGTTTGGCTGCGATGCCGAGCGAGCGGGGATGCTGCTCAAAGGTGAAGACCTGATGCTGCGTCTGGGTGAGCAACCGCGTGTGCTGCCAGGCAAGGAAGCCGATAATTGACAGCAACACGACGGCAAGAGTGATGGCAATGGAGCGATAGATCGAACTTCGTGTCATTGTGTTCCTTGGAACTACAAAATGAAGCAAGAGATCTAGAAGGTGAGGCGAGCGGCTAATTGAACTTGTCTCGGATCGCTGACTGCGGTTGGGCGGCCAAAGCTGGGATTGGCTGCGTTGGGATAAGCACCGGTTCCGAAGGTCCCGTTGGGGATGAGGTCGTTGCGGTGGTTGAGCGCATTGAACGCTTCGGCGATGACCTCAAGGCGGAAGCGCTCGCCGACCGGAAAGGTCCGGCTGAGCCGGGCATTCATATTAAAGGAGTCGAAGCCGATTCCGGCGTTACGTCCGATGACGGTTCCGGGCAGGGCCTGCGAGCAGTTGGCGATGCCGGGAACGCAGGGACGCAGAGTTGTGCCCTGAATGCTGTTGGTTCCCGTGGTGACGTTGAAGGGCAACGGAGAATAGTACTGGAGCATGGTGCTGAGAAGAAAACCGCTGGAGAGATGGCTCCAGAGTCCGCGCGATGGGTTCATCGGGCTATGGATGGTTCCGTCGAAGACCAGGCGGTTGCGCTGGTCGTCGTCGGAGAGGCTGCGGTCCTGTGCGATATTGAAGTTGTTGATGGGAGCGCTGAAAAAGTATTCGCCAACGTCGTCGATTGCCTTAGACCAGTTGTAGGAGACGCGATAGGCTCCCCAGCGTGTGGGCTTCTGCTGGAAGGAGACGGTGAGGCCGTCATAGTAGGAATCTCCGGCCGATTGGTACTGCTTGTTGTTGCCGTAAGCAGCATTGGTTCGGCAGCCGTTGTTGTTGCCGTTGGCGACGCAGGTCGGGGTGTTCTGGTTGATGGAGGCCAGCAGATGCAGCCCGCGCAGATGCTGATAGCCGATGCTGAGAGTGCTGTGGGAGCCGAGTTGCTGCTCAACTTCAAGGCTGGCCTGCTCGGAGTAGGCGTTCTGAATGTGCGGAGCCATGGTTGTGAAGTTGACCAGAACGCCGCTGGGAAGTGTATTGAGGATGGATGGGAAGGTGGGAGCCCCGGTCTGCGTCGGCGAGACGCTGACCGTAACGAAGGTATTGCCGTCAATGTTGGTAGTGTTGCCGCCGGACTGAAGCGCGTTCGAGAGCGGGCGCAGGGGAACGCGGTCGTAGAAGAGGCCGAAGCTGCCGCGGACGATGGTGGTTCGCCGAGTGAAGGGCGACCAGGCGAAGCCGAATCTCGGTGAGATGTTGTTGGTGTCGGTTGCTATGGATTTGAGGAATTGCAGATCGTAGCGGATGCCGGCGTTGAGAGTCAGCGATGGGCTGAGCTTCCATTCGTCCTGAGCGTAGATGCCGAGGCTGGGGTTGGTTTGCGGGACGATGGGATTGCCGAAGGATTGCGTATAGCCGGAGTTGTTGTATGTGCCGTTGAGAAAATTGGCGAGAGAGGAGAAGGAGTAGCTTCCCCGGTTGGACATAGGGAAGGTAATGGTGAGGTCGTTGAAGAGGAAGTCCGCGCCAGCCCGGAGAGAATGCGGCCCAGCCTGATGGGAGAGGTTGTCGACAACCTCATAGAGATTGTCGAGGCGGCCTGTTGGCGAGTAGGAGAGTTTCCCGAAGGTGGCGACACCGGAGATGCTGACGGCAGGGCCTGCGGCATCGTTGGGCAGCGCCGTGAGGTTGCTTCGCGTGAACTGGCCGCGGGTCTCGTTTACAGTTGTGGGGTTGATGGTGAAGATATTGCTGACGGCGATGGTCTGGTCGAGATCGTGGAGTCCGGCAGCCGCGCTGACAGCGCTCAGGCCGCCGACGCCACGTGAGTTATGGCTGTCGACGTCATAGAGGCTGTAGCGAAGGCTCAACTCGTCACGGTCGTTGACGTGGTGATCGACCTTCGCGAAGAAGTTGTTCGTGTGGACGGGGTTGGAGTAGAGGCCGGTAGCGATCTGCGGGCCTTGATATCCAATTGCCTGGAGTCGGTTGTTGATCGCGGCGACGTTAGCGGGGGTGATGGTGATAAGTCCGGACTGATTGAGTTGCTTGCGCTCGAAGTTAGCGAAGTAAAAGGTACGGTTGCGCAGGATCGGTCCCGAGAGGCTCGCTCCGTATTGAGCCTGCGTAAGGGGAAGTTTGTCGTGTGAGAGAGCATTGTCCGCGTTGAGGCGCTGGTTGCGAAGGTATCCATAGAGGCTGCCATGAAGCGCGTTGGTGCCGCTCTTGGTAACCATGTTGATGTAGCCGCCAAGCGCGCGGCCGAACTCGGCCTGGCCGCCTGAGGTGACGACCTGAAACTCGCGGACGGTGTCGAGTCCGTAGAAGGTTCCGGTGAGTCCGGCGGCGTCATCATTGGCGGAGAGGCCATCAACGACGAAGCTGTTGGAGAAGTTGCGCTGGCTGCCGATAGAGATTCCCTGGCCGGGAACGGCGGAGGTCTCGGCAAAGAGTTGTGTGCTGGCAGTATTGGTGGGAGATACACCGGGAACGAGCAGGGCAAGATCGAGGAAATTGCGGCCCAGCAGGGATAGGTTTTGGATCTCGTGCGGAGAGATAGTATTTGAGATCTCGCTGCGATTCGTCTCAAGAAGCTCGGAACGGCTGGATACGTCGACGGAGGTCTGCATGCCCGCGAGCGCGAGTGGAATTTGCAGGTCGAAGTCCGCGCCGACGGTAAGAGTGACCGTATGGTCGGTCGCGGCAAAACCGGATTGCTCGACATGAACGTCATAGGTCCCGAGCGAAAGATAGGGGAAACGGAAGCGTCCGTCCTTGCCGGTGGATGCGATGCGGGAGATGTTGGTGGCGGTTTGAGTGGCGGTGACCCGCGCATCTGCGACGACTGCGCCGGATGGGTCGGTCACGCGTCCACTGAGAGAGGCATTGTTGACGGTCTGCTGCGCGCAGGCCGTCGAAATAACGGCAAAGCTGAAGGCGATGACTGCAAGGAGATGCTTGAGAAGCGGCACTGATTCCTCCGACGGTTCGGGTGCGGCGCACGTTTTCCGTGTTGCGCAGCACCGTCCATTTTCTGTGTTCAGGAGTGGGAGAGAATCAGCGATGGAGGCCCACGCTTCTGGTGGGAGCGGTCAAAAGAAGTTCTGTGGATTGCCTCAGTCTGCGCGGGGCTGGCCGAGGCGGTAACGATCTCTGAGAAGAGCGTCGTTTGGGCTTCGTGCAGCGCGAAGGGAAGATTGACTGCTGCGGGAGTAACAAGATTGTAGGGGCATCGTTCGCGCAGGCTTGCGGTTCCGGTCTGAGCGGAATCGCCCGAGGGACGGTGCCGAACCTTGGCCATCATGCAGTGGTGCTTGCCGTCGCGTCGGCAGCAGACAGGCACGTCCGCTTCCGCCGTGGATGCCGCGAAGAGCGGCGAGGCCAGCGGCAGCGTGAACAGCAGCAACAGCGAGATGGAGATGAATCGGCGCACGAGCGGCCTGCGGTGCAGAAATAGATTCAGAGTAGCGTTCAGCCCGAAGAGATCGACTGCGAGTCAATGCACCACACCTGCGTACAAACGGTGGTGAAATCGCAGAGTGGAGGAAACTGGGTCGAGTCGGTTTTTGGAGGTTAGGCTGTCAGTGCTGGAGGGCCGCGCTTTTGCCATGCCGTATCGAGATCGATCCGGATGTGAGCATAGGCGGGCACCTTGATGATGGGATCGTTGACGGTCTCTACAAGAAGTCCAGCGATGGAGTGAAGGCGCGCGTCGTTGTGCCGGACCAGCGTAGCTGCCCCTGGATAGAAGGGGCACTTCATGGGAGTGGAGAAAGCCGTCGTCTGTTGTGCGGCGGTGCCCGTCTCCTGCATCTTCATCTGGCAGTGATGGGCTCCATTGCGTCGGCAACAGGCCGGCAGATTCGCCTCAGAGCTCGCGGAGAGCGCGAACAACGGCGCCGCCAGCGGGAAACTGAAGAGCAGCAACAGCGAAAGTGCCAGCAGACGTCGCACACTTCCATTGTAGTCGATATCGAGTTCGTTTCTGTCGCGCATGGGGCGGAAGATAATGATTTGTATTGAGCGAAGAACGTTTATCGATCAGGTTCGAGCGAAAGACAGACTGTGCCGACAGGATTAAAATCCTAAGATGAAGATCAAACCTCTCAATATCTGTTTGCTGGGAATCATGGCGCTGGGGCTCACGGGAGCAGCATGCGCGCAGACGGCGATCTACGGTGAGTTCACCGCCGCCAAGGTCGACTCCGCGAACACCCCTTGGATGTATGGGCCGACGATTGGCCTCTATCACGACTCCGGCCATGGGCTACTGGCCACCGGGCTCGATGTTCGCGGAACGTTCGCAGGCCGCGGCGATACCAATGGATCGAATTCAAGCCAGACGCTCGATACCTTAATGGGCGGAGTGCGGCTCGCGGTCACGCCGCGTGTTTTGCCGATCAAGCCTTACGGAGAGGTGCTGGGTGGCCTCGGACACCTGAAGACGGGACAGGGCTCGGCGCGGACGAGTTCAACCAAGTTCGCCTATCAGTTCATCGGCGGCGTGGACTTTACAATCCTGCCCCGGGTGGACTGGCGGGTGGTGGAGTTTAGCTATGGACGGCTTGCCGGGTTGGGAGACAGCTTTGCTCCAAAGACCCTCAGCACGGGAATCGTGTTTCGGCTGCCATAAGCGCTCTTTTGGATAGCGCGGGAATAGATTGTGTAGAAGGGGCTTAACCTTTTATCATAGAAAGATGACTGAGGTTTTGGAGCAGGAAGCTAAGGCAGCGCCCGCACATTCGGCGAGGTACACACGGAATAATCCGTTCCATTCGACGGTGACCGTCAACGATTTACTAACAGCCGAGGGGTCGGAAAAAGAAACCCGGCATATAGAGTTGACGCTGGACGAGGGGATGACCTATACGCCCGGAGACGCAGTCGGAATTATTCCGGAGAATCGCCCCGAGGCCGTGGAAGTGGTGTTGAAGGCGCTTGGATACAAGGGGGATGAGCGGGTTCTCGATCACTATAAGGTCGAGATCAGCCTGGAGGAGGCGTTGCGGACGCGGCTGGGGATCGGCAAGCTGGCGCGCGGCTGCATGACCCAGTATGCGAAGCTGGCTCCCGAGGTTGATGGATTGAAGGCATTGGTGGGTCCGGAGAACAAGCCCAAGGCAGAGGAATATTGCTGGGGACGAGAGTTTGTGGACCTGGTGACGGACTTTCCCGGCGTCCTCAAAAATCCGCAGGAACTGTTCACCGTGTTGCAACGCCTGACGCCCAGGATGTACTCCATCGCGTCGAGCCAGGCTATGCACAAGGACAATGTGCAGACGACGGTGCGTGTAATCCGGTATGAGTCGCATGGGCGCGAGCGACAGGGCGTCGCCAGCGGGCATCTCGGCGACCGTGCGGGCGTTGGCGCAACCATGCCGATCTTCCTTCACGCCAATGGCAACTTCCGGCTGCCGGAAGATACTTCGGCTCCGGTGATCATGATCGGACCGGGGACGGGAATCGCACCATTCCGTGCCTTCCTCGAGGAGCGTCAGGCGCAGGGCGCACCCGGCGACAACTGGCTCTTCTTTGGAGAGCAGCGTGCCGCGCTCGATTTTCTCTACAAGGATCAGCTTCGCGGGATGCACAAGGATGGTGTGCTCACTCATCTGGACACGGCGTTTTCGCGGGACCAGGCGAAGAAGATATACGTCCAGGATCGCATGCAGGAGAAGGCTGCGGAACTGTACCGGTGGCTGGAGCGGGGAGCCTACTTCTACGTCTGCGGCGACGCGACGCGCATGGCGAAGGATGTAGAGTTGGCGCTGCTGGATGTGATTGCCAAGGGATCGAACTGCACACTGGAGCATGCCAACGAATATCTGGCGGCAATGAAGAAGCAGAAGCGGTATCAGCGGGACGTCTACTAGAAACTGTTGCTGCAAACGGTAAGGGCCGGTCTCTTGATATGGAAGAGACCGGCCCTTATTTTTTTGAGCAACTGATGCTTCAGATCGCGAGGTCGTCGCGCATCGCTTCCATTTCAGACAAAGCATGCTGGTTTTTGGTGCGGGTGGCCGCGTCGATGCCATCGCGCAGACGGGCGGCGGCTTCCTCTGTGCGACCCAGCTTGATAAGCGTCTGAGCCGACATCTGGTAGGCGGGAACATAGTCGGCATTGAGCTTGATGAGCGTGTCGAACTCGGCCAAAGCTGTATCGGTTTTGCCTTCGGCGGCATACGCCATGGCCAGGCCGTAGCGAGTGAAGGCATCGGTGGGATTCTGTTCGAGGATTTGGGTGAAGAGGGCGATCTTGTCCATAGAGTGATGGTGCGGTGTCCAGGGACGAATTGGCAAGTGGCGATGCGATTGAGGTTGGGCGAACCGTGCAGGGCAAAGCCGACTGAAGTCAGAGCGGCGGAGGCTGGCCGCGTTTAGACTGGTAGATGATGAGTGATACGGGTTTAGAACGAACGGTCGAAGAATCGCAGTCGGAGCGGAGTGAGATCATCTTTCCAGCGGATGCGAATGCGCTGGGGAATCTGTTCGGCGGACGGCTGATGCAGTTCATCGACCTGGTGGGCGCCGTGGCCGCCAGCCGTCATGCGCGGGCGCCCGTGGTGACGGCTTCAATGGACCATCTGGATTTCGTAGTCCCGGTGCGGGTGGGTGAGTTGCTGATCTTGAAAGCAAGTGTCAACCGAGCCTTTAAAACCAGCATGGAGGTTGGGGTAAGGGCCATGGTGGAGGAGGTTCGGGAGCAGCGCCTGCGCCATGTGTCTTCGGCATACCTGACGTACGTGGCCGTGGATAGAGACGGAAAGGGAATCGCTATCCCCAGGATCATTGCTGAGACAGAGCATCAGAAGCGTCGCTACGAAGAGGCAGGCCGCCGCCGCGAGATCCGCGTGGAAGAGACGACCCGCAAGAGAGAGATGCGAATGGCTTTGGGAGAAGGATGGCATCTTTGATGGCCGTTTTAGTTTGATCGAGCGGCAATGGCTGTATTTGACGCAAGGAATGTTTGGTTGGTTCGGAACAGGAGATGGATATGGGACACACAGGAGCAGGAATGCCGCAGGGGCCGAAGCCTTTGCCGGGGGTGGAGTATGTGATCGCTGTCGGCAGCGGCAAGGGCGGGGTGGGCAAGACGACGGTGGCGGTAAATCTCGCTGTTGCTCTGGGCAAGCTGGGCTATAAGGTCGGACTGCTGGACGCCGATATCTATGGGCCGAACGTGCCGACCATGATGGGCGTATCGCGGCAGCCGAATATCGTCGGCGAAAACCGCATTGACCCGGTTCTCTCCCACGGGGTGAAGTTCATCTCGGTAGGACTGATCTCGCCGGGCGACAAGCCGATGGTGATGCGCGGGCCGATGCTGCACCAGATTATCCGTCAGTTCCTGCAACAGGTGGAGTGGGGCGACCTCGATTTTCTGATCGTCGATCTGCCTCCGGGGACGGGCGACGTGGTGATCTCGCTGGTGCAGACAGTTCCGTTGACCGGAGCCGTCGTGGTCTCGACCGGATCGAGCGTTGCCTTGCAGGATGCGCGCAAGGCACTGGAGATGTTCCATCAGGTGAAGGTCGAGGTGATGGGCATGGTGGAGAACATGTCTCAGATGACGCTACCCGGCGGCGAGGTGATTGACGTCTTCGGCGCGGGGGGGACGGAGCGGACGGCGGCGCAGTTCGGGCTGGACTTCCTCGGATCGGTAGAGCTTGACCCGTCGATTCGCGAGGGCGGTGACAGGGGATTGCCGGTCGCGCTGGCGGGGCAGGAGTCCGATAAGTCGAAGGCATTCTATGAGGTAGCGAAGAAGGTCGCGGCTAAGGCGCGGGAGATTGCCGACAAGAGCGAGGATGTGCTCGAGATCAGCTAGTTGACGGCTGGCGTAGAGTTAAGCAACGGCGGAAGGGGGCAGCGATGGCAGATGCGGAGCGGGTGACGGCGCGGCAGAGAGCTATCCTGACCGCCGTCATCGAGAACTATATCGAGACCGGCGAGCCGGTAGGCTCGGGGACGATTGCGCGGCTGCAGCAGGGCGATGTCTCGGGTATGAGCCCGGCTACGATTCGGAACGAGATGGCGGAACTGGCCGACGAGGGGCTGTTGGAGCAGCCGCACACGTCGGCGGGGCGGGTGCCGACGGCGCGGGCCTTCAGGATGTATGTGGAGCAGTTGAGCGGCGGCGCGAATCCCCGCATCGGCGCCACGCGGCTGCCGGCACTGTCGCGCAGACAGATCGATTCGAGCTTTGTGGGGCTGGCCGGGATGCAGGCCGTGCTGGAGCGGACCTCGCATGTGCTGGCGACGTTGTCGAGCGGTGTGGGCGTGGCGATCGCCGCAGCGGCAGATGGAGACATGCTGGAGCATGTGCACTTCTCGCGGCTGGCCGCGGCGCGAGTGCTGGCCGTGGTTGTGACGCGGAGCGGGATGGTAAGGGACCGGGTTTTGGCGTTGGATCGTGACTTGACTCTGCTCGAGTTGGAGACGGCAGCTAATTTTTTGAATGAGAACTTTCGCGGATGGAGCGTGGAGCGGGTTCGCGCCGAGATTGCGCGGATGCTGGAGCGGGAGCGGAGCGAGTATCAGCGCTTGCTGAATGCTGTGCAGCAGCTTTGGGGCAAGGCCGTTCCCGAGAGCGACGTGCCGGTGCAGGCGATCTATGTGGATGGCGTGGCCAACCTGCTGGGCAGTCAGGGCATAGGAGGCAATGAGGACCGGGAGCGGCTGCGGGAGGTGTTGGCCGCCCTGGAGGAGAAACAGCGGCTGATCGAGTTATTGAACGCCTACATCGATGCTCGGCAGGAGAGTGTCCGGGTGATCTTCGATCTGGAGGAGCAGGCCCCGGAGATGGCGGGATTGGTGCTGATTGCAGCTCCGGCGCGGATGGGCAGCGAGAGCCGGGGCACCGTCGGGGTGATCGGATCCAAGCGAATGCACTATGAGAACACCATGAACGCGGTGGGATATATTGCGCAGGTGTTCGATCGGATGCTGCATCCAATAGAGTGAAGATCGGTCGAGTGGTTGGGCTTAACCTTAGCGGGTTTGACGGCGGGGGAACGGACGATGGCGGAGCGGCAGTGGGATCGGCTCGCGCGATGGGCTCGGATGGGCAACAATAGAAGAGGGAACAATATGAGGAGACACGAACACATGCAGGATGAGGTCACGGTAGAGGCTGTGCAGGAAGGCGAAATTGCACCCGGCACGGCGGCGGAAGCTGTAGTCGAGATGCCTGCCTCCCAAACAGAGTTGGAACAAGTTAAGGGGGAGCGTGACCAGTTGCTGGACCGTCTGGCGCGGTTGCAGGCAGAGTTTGAGAACTTCCGGAAACGCGAGGCCAAGGAGCGCGCGGATGCCCGCGATTATGTCGTATCCAACACGGTCGAGCCGTTTCTGGGGGTAATGGACAACTTCCAACTGGCGTTGAAGGCAGACGGCACCGTCGAGCAGTTGCGGAGCGGCGTGGAGCTGATTCTAAAGCAGATGGAAGACGCCCTGCGGGGGATGAACGTGCTTCCGGTGGAAGCGGTGGGAACCCAGTTCGACCCCCGAATCCATGAGGCGATGGGCAGCATCGAAACCAAAGAGTTCCCCGATCATCAGGTGCTGGAAGAGATTCGCCGGGGCTACAAGATCCGCGAGAAGCTGCTTCGTCCCGCGCTGGTGCGAATCGCGGCAAATGCGGACCAGGTGACGGATTAGCGCAGCCTCGATGAAGTTCGAGCCCGTTTCGGGAGCAGGGCGATAATAGAAGAGAGATTAGTGGAATGAGTGCGACGGCAAACGTGACGAAGATCGATTACTACGAAGTGTTGAGTGTCTCGCGGGACGCGAGCGACCAGGAACTGAAGACAGCCTACCGGAAGCTGGCGATGCAATATCACCCGGACCGTAATCCGGATGATCCATCGGCGGAGGAGCGGTTCAAGGAGTGCAGCGAGGCTTACCAGGTGCTGAGCGACCCGGACAAGCGCGCGGCCTATGACCGCTATGGCCATGCAGCCTTCAATGGCGGCGGGCCGGGCGCGGGTGGCAATCCATTTGGCGGCGCGCAGGATCTCGGCGACATCTTCGGCGACATCTTCGGCGAGATGTTCAACATGGGTGGCGGCGGCAATCGCAAAGCTTCGCGGGTGCAGCGCGGCCGCGATCTGCGCTACGACATGACGCTGGAGTTCGAAGAGGCAGTCTTCGGCAAGGAAAAAGAGGTCACTATCCGCCGGATGGAGGTCTGCGTCGACTGCAAGGGATCGGGTGCGGCCAAGGGCAAGGCTCCTGTGACCTGTACGCAGTGCGGCGGACGCGGACAGCAGCGGTTTCAGCAAGGATTCTTTTCCGTGGCGCGGACGTGCTCGGTTTGCGGCGGCACGGGAACGCTGATCGTCGATCCCTGCCAGACATGCAGGGGTGAAACCCGGGTGCAGACGGAGCACAGCATCCTGGTCAAGGTTCCCGCTGGCGTCGAGCAGGACACGCGTATCCGCTACCAGGGCGAGGGCGAGGCCGGGAAGTTCGCCGGACCGGCGGGAGATCTCTACGTTGTGCTGAACGTGAAGGCACACAAGTTTTTCGAGCGCGACGGCGACGATCTGCACTGCGTGATGCCGATCTCGTTCCCGCAGGCGGCTCTGGGAACCGAACTGGAGATTCAGACGCTCGATGGGCCTTCGACAATCAAAGTGCCTGAAGGGACGCAGAGCGGTAAGGAGTTCAAGCTGAAGGGCAAGGGTGTCCCACATCTGAATTCCTACGGGAAGGGCGATCTGATCGTCGAGATCCGGGTACAGACGCCGGGCAAGCTGACTAAGTCGCAGAAAGAGTTGCTGCGACAGTTGAGCGAGACCATGGTCGTGGAGAATACGCCGACGTCGCGGGGCCTGTTCGATAAAGTGAAAGAGATCTTCAGCTAGATAGAGTGCCGACCGCGGATGACACGGATTTTTAACGGCCGAAACATTAAGCCGTTCTTACCCGTGCAATCCGCGGTCGATTGTATTTAAGTCAGGTGTGATGAGGCGATGGCAATGGCCGCGATGGCGGCGGTCTCTGCGCGCAGGATACGGGGGCCGAGCGTGACCGGTTGCCAGTTGTGCTGGACGAAGGTAGCCATCTCTTCCGGGGTCCATCCGCCTTCCGGGCCGATGGCCAGAGCAACGGACTCATAACCCGTAGGTCGGTCTGACGCAGCGAGGGCGGCAGCCAGGACCGTGGTTTGTTCTGTCTCCGAAAGAAGAATGCGGACGAGGCTCTGTTCCTGTTCGAGGGCAGATTTGAGCGCGATGGGCGTGGCGATCTCGGGGATGGTGGTGCGGCGCGATTGCTTGGATGCTTCGAGCGCAATGCGGCGCCAACGCTCGGAGCGTTTTGCGGCAGACTGGGCGAGGTGCTTTTCCGTGCGCCGAGCAAGGATGGGAGTTATCCGCGAGACGCCCAGTTCGGTAGCCTTCTCGATGGCCCACTCCATGTGGTCGAACTTGAAGACAGCGAGGAGCAAATGCAAAGGGAGAGCGGTATCCGACTCCAATTCTTCGTGGAGGGTAAAGACGACCTCGTCTTCGGAGACACGGGCAATCTCAGCGCGGTGAAGAAAGCCTCCGGCAACGACGTCGAAGACCTGGCCGGGCTCAGCGCGGAGAACGCGGGCGAGGTGAGCAGCCTGATCGCCGGTCAGGGTGGCGGTGGCTGAGGTCCATTGATCGGCAATCCAGCGGCGGCGTGTCATTGCTGATCGAAGTTGGTCGAGACGGTAGAGGCATCTAAGGGGATAGAGACGGGAAAGGCTCCCTGATGGTAGATGTCCACATGGAGGACTGCTGATCGCCGATGGTTCCATACGTCTTCGGTAACCGGGAATTGTAAAAGGACCATTCCCTCGGCGGATGCGCCGGGAACGATGAGCGTATCCCGGACGAGCGGTTTGGATGCCATCGACTTGAGCGCGGGGAAGGAGGTGTAGATGTTGGGGAGGTCCTTCTCTTCGGCTGCGCTGGCGGTGATCTTTTGATCGTCGGCGGTCGTCAGGGTGGCTGTGAAGTCCTTAAGAATCAAGGGAAGGTGCAGGGGATCGTCAACGCGGAGGTTAGTGAGGACGTAGAGGTTGTCTTCGGCCTTGTCGCTGCCTACGACGATTGAGTCGGATTTAAAGACGGTATGTGTTGGATAGAGGGAGGTATGCGAGAGGGTCAGGTTGACCGTCCGGGATGGGGTGTAACGGATAACCAGGGCTATGACGATGCCTAGCAGCAGAAACGCTATCAGTACAGGAGCCAGCAGGTTACGGCGTGCGGATTGTTCAAATTTTAAGTCGGTCACTGTCAAGAGGATAGCAAGGGTGAATTATATATACGCAGAAAGTTTTGCCTTCCGGGCTACACCAAAGTATGCAATACCTTTGGTTAGATTAACTCTGCTCTTTGTGGACAGCGTACTCGTCGAGCAGAACGCTGATCAGCGCGGCGGTGGGAACGGCAACCAGTGCCCCCACGACTCCGGCCAGTGCGGTTCCGCAGAGCAGGGCGATGAGCACGGTGAGTCCCATGAGATTAACGCTGGAACGCATGATGCGTGGAATAAGGTAGGCGTTCTCGATATTGACGTAGATGAGATAGAAGATGAGGACGCCGGCCATCTTGGTCCAGGAGTCGATGGCGGCGACTCCGGCGACGAGGATCATGGTGATAATGCCCCCGGCGATGGGAATGATGTTGAACAGGCCCATGAGGACGCCGAGGAGAAAGAAATAGCGGACGTGGAGAATGCCGAAGGCGATAGTGCTGGAGACGCCGAGGATCAGCATCAACAGGCCCTGTCCGAAGAGCCATTTGCTGATCTTGAGTTCGGCGCGGTGAAGCGTGTTGTCCAGCCGGCCGCGCTGCTGATGAGGGAAGAGGGAGAGAAAAAAGCGGTACGCATACTCGCCTTCGAGCATGAAATAGATACACAGGAAGGCGGCGGTGAGAATGTCGAAGACGTGGGAGAGCCAGGCAGGAAGAGAGGTGAAGAGGTAGCTGGCAGTCGAGGTGAGCGTGCCTTCAGCGCGCTGGATCACGGAATCGACGTTAAATCTGGAGGTAAAAGGCAGCCGGTTGATGCGGTCGATGGTTGTGGGAATGCGCTCGGGAAGCTCGGTCGAGAACTGGCGAAGATCGCTTAGGACTGGAGGAAGGCCAAACGTCAGGAAGAGGGTAAGGCAAAGGACGGCGGCGGCGATGAGGATAACGATGGCGACGGCGCGAGAGGGATGATAACCCCGGATCTCGAATTTGGTGATGCGGAGGACGATGGGCGTCAGGACGACGGCGAAGAGCGCGCTGACGTAAATAATCTCCAACTCTTTGGAGAGCTGCCAGGCGATGTAGAGCGCCAGGAAGATGCCGACACAGAAGAGGATGTGGCCTCGTACCGCTCTACGGGATTGTATTTCGCCGGGGGTAGGATCGGGCATCGAGATGGCCAGCGCATTTTCTCCAGTGAATTTCTGAGGCATTAGATGCAGATAGTATGCCCCACGGCGGCTCACGGGAGGCAGTATGGAACCTGGTTCAACGCAGCGATCAGAGCGGCGACGGTCTGATCCGGAGTCAGCGCGGCGGTGTCGATGGTGAGGCGGGCGAGACGGAGATAGAGCGGGTGGCGGGAGGCAAAGCGAAGCTGCGCGGCTTCGGGATCGTCAAGGACGGGACGAGCGATGTCCTGCATCATGCAGCGGTCGAAGAGGGTGGGGAAGGGGGCGTCCAGGAAGATGGTGAAGGTTGCCGGCGTCTGTTCGAGCAGCAGGCGGTTGGTGAGACTCTCCGGCGTTCCGCCGCCGAGTGCAAGGACGGTGTTGGGGCGTCCGAGGGCGGAGACGAGCGCCGTGGATTCAAGGCGACGGAAATGAGCTTCGCCGTGGCGCTCGAAGAGCTGGGGAATGGTGGCTCCCGCGCGCTGCTCCAGGTGGGCGTCGAGATCGAGGAAGGTCCAGCCGAGGCGCGAGGCGAGGATGCGTCCGATCGTCGATTTGCCGGCGCCCATGAATCCGGTGAGGACGAGGTGTCGAAGATGCGAAGGAATCACAGGTTCGCCGGCCGGTTTTAGAACCGGCTCGGCCAGCGTATCTTCTTCATTGGGTGTCATGACTTCTCCTTTAGTGTAGTACGTCGTTTCAGATGGGTATCGAGTGCCAAACATGCAAAAGCCGCAACCTTTTTGGGTTGCGGCTCGGGAAGTTCGAGGACTCTGAAGGTGGATGAGGTTCAGAGAGTCATGCGAGTGCTCCGCCGGGCCGCACGAAAGGGCCAGTAGCGGAAGCTAAAGCTGACGGTCTGGAAGCGGCTCGACATGATGGATAGAAGATACACCGGTTGGCGATCCGGTGCAAGTCCTTTACGAGTGAGATGGATGCTGGCTGGCGTTGTTGGCGCGGTCGGAGTCGAGACCCTCCTGAATTCTCTTCCAGACGTTGTCGCTGGGCTCGTGTGTGGGCTGGAGCAGGAGGCTGGCCTGATCGGCGATGTATTGCAGGTCCCGCACCAGGGCCGAACAGTTGTCGCAGGTCTTCAGATGCGCGACCAGGCAGGGATCCTCGGGAACGCCGCTGCCACCCGAGGCGAAGAGATCGGGAAGCTGCTCCTGAAATTCGGCGCAGGAGATGGCGGCAGGCGGTTTCGAATTGGAATTCTGCGAAGTCATTGGGCGGCCTCCTTGAGGCCCGCTTGCGGGGTACACGGTTGGCGAAGCAATTCGCGTAGCTTAAGTCGTGCCTTGTGTAGTTGAGATTTACTGTTGCCGGTTGAGCATTCGAGCATAGTCGCAATTTCATTATGCTCGAAACCTTCGACATCGTGAAGGACGAACACCATGCGGTAGCCGGGCGGCAGCGAGGCCACGGCGCGTTCCAGCGCGACGCGGTCGACCGATCCGGTGAGTTGGGGGTCGTGGCTGCCGAAGTCCCGCTTCGGCGCGTCGTCGTCGGACGGATTGATGGTCTCTTCGAGCGAGACGAGGTTCAGTCCTTTTTTGCGCAGGTGCATGAGCACGAGGTTAACGGTGAGGCGATGCAACCAGGTAGAGAAGGCCGACTCTCCACGAAAACTGCCGATTTTGCGGAAGAGATGGAGGAAGGCCTCCTGGGTCATGTCTTCGGCTTCCGAGACATTGCCCAGCATGCGCAGGCAAAGGGTGTAGACACGGCGTTTGTGGAGCGCATAGAGCTTGGAAAAGGCTTCCGCATCGCCTGCCTTCGCGCTTTCGATTGCTTCAGCTTCGCCGGCGATGGGGGGATTTCGTTTGAAGAGGCTGGGACCTGGTTTGGTTTCAGTCATTCGTAGGCCTTGTTGCTCCATAGGCTAAAACTCCGGAATTCTGTTGATGCAACACTTGAATTTTTCGCCTGCTTAAAGACTACTGCAAACAAAATGTTTAATGGTTTCCTATGTTTGAGGGGAAAGGCCGCCCAAAGGTTGTGTCAGCCTCCCGATAGAGCGCATTTCAAAGGAGTTCGACGGGACTTACGATCCGATGAACCGGGCATAAAGAGAGCGGGCGAGGGTGACATCCGTTGTGCCCTGAACGATGGCGCGGCCATCGGCAAAGAGGGTGATGGTGTGGGGTGGCCGCTCGAAGCGGAGAAGCAGATTGTTGAAGCGGACATTGCCGTGGGGAGCCAGGCGGGTGCGCATGGCGGCGAAGTCGACCGGGCGATGATGCTCGTGGATCTGGACCGAGTTGCGTCCGCAAAGCGTGATGTGAGGACGGCCTTCGCCGGCGAGATGGGTGAAGAGGCGCTGGTCGCAGACGGTGCAGCCGCGGCGCGGCTTGCTGGTCGAAATCTCCGATCTTTCGCTGGTCCAGAGATCGAAGGAGAGCAGAGAACGGCGCATGAGATTGGGCTGGCCGGTGAGAAACTTGAGCGCTTCGGTGACTTGAATGGATGCGGCAAAGTTGACGGCAGTAGCGAGAATGCCGGAGGTGTCGCAGGTCTCGACCGGGCCGCTGGGTGGCTTGGGGAAGATGCAGGCGAGGCAGGCCGTGGGATTCGCCGTGCCCGGCAGGATGTTCATGGTTGCGGCGTAGGCTCCGATGGCAGCGGCATAGATCCAGGGCTTGGACTGCTGAACGGCGTAGTCGTTGAGCAGATAGCGGGTCTCAAAGTTGTCGGTGGCATCGAGGATGAGGTCGGCGGGCCCAAGGAGATCGGCGATGTTGGCGGGAACAAGATCGGCGATGTGGGCGTGGACGGCGACACTGGAATTGAAGAGGGCGATCTTGCGCCGCGCCGCCTCTGCCTTGGGGAGGGATTCGAGCGCGTCGGCCTCGTCGAAGAGAACCTGGCGCTGAAGATTGGAAGGCTCGACAAAGTCGCGGTCGATAAGGGTGAGAGTGCCGACACCAGCGCGGGCGAGCAGCGAGGCCGAGGCGGCTCCCGTAGCGCCGACGCCGATGACGGCGACATGAGCCGAGCCGAGCCGTTGCTGGCCGAAAACTCCAATGCCCGGAAAGAGAGTTTGGCGTGAGTAACGGTCCTGGTCGGCGATCGAGGCGCGAGGGACGTATTGGCTTGGAGTCTCGGACATGGGAAATGTGCTACCGCACGCAAAAAAGGTGCTGCTCTTTCGTAGTATAGGGAATGCATGGATGGTTGGCAGAGTCGACCGACCCGGCATGGCGTTTGAGCATCCAACTTTGCCAGACGGTTCTGCTGGTCGTGATGATGACTCTGGCGCAAGGCCAAATATTGTTTCAGTTGGGTACAAAAAGGAAACGGCGGGGTGTGCTTGTCAGGGCAGACTAAGGGAGGACGCGCGGCATTGTTCCGGGTGAGAGTAGCGCGTGTTACCTCAGCCCGATGGGCCGGAGCGTTCGTCATACTGTGCGGTTTTGCGGCTGCGCAGGGAGTTCCAGCGCCGGTTCCGCCTGCAGTTTCGCTACCGGCAAGCGGGATACAGATGCCTGCCGCGCCGTCGAGTCCCGGGCAAGCGCCGACGCCGGAACAGACGCAGCAGAATCTGGAGACGTCACTGGCGGAGATTGGGCCGGGATTGTCCACAACCGTCTGGGATTGGAAAGGACTGCGGGTCAACAAGATCGAATTTGCGGGAGTGACCTTTGACGCTACTGACAGGCTGCCCAGCCAGCTTGAGCAGAAAGAGGGAGAGCCTTTCGACCCTCAGAAGGTCCGCCAAAGCCTGCGCCGGTTATTTGATAGCGGACGATACCGCAACATCGAAGTGCGGGGAGTGAGGCAGGGCGATGCGGTGACGCTGATCTTTGCCGGGTCGCCACGGTATTACGTCGGGCGCGTGACGATTGAAGGCGTAAAAAGCGATCGGCTTAGCTCCCTGCTGGAGTATGCGACAAAGCTGACCCCTGGAACGGCACTGACGAGCTCGGCTGTGCCGGGAGGTACGGATGGGATTATTCAGACGCTGGCGCAGCAGGGCTTCTATGAGCCGAAGGTATCCGTCAAGACGGAGAGGGATGATGTTGGGAATCAGGTCAATGTCACCTACACGGTGAACGTCGGCCCTCAGGCCCGCATTGGGCAGGTCCAGTTGGAGGGAACCGATCCGGGGATGACGGTGGAGGAGTTCAAGAAGAAGGGGAAGCTGAAGACCGGGAAAAAGGTGAACCGCGACACCACCAGCAATGCGCTGACGCGGTTGCGCTCTCAATACCAGAAGAAGGACCGCCTTGAAGCAGTCGTCGCGCTGCAGAAGCAGGACTATGTGAAAGCGCGAAAACAGCTCGACTATAACTTTCACGCCGACCAGGGCCCGGAGGTGAAGGTGCTGGTCGAGGGAGTGAAGTTGTCCAGGAGCCGCCTTCATCTGCTGGTGCCGATATTTGAAGAGGGCACGATCGACAACGACCTGTTGAACGAAGGCGTCTACAACATCCGCGACTATATGCAGCAGAAGGGGTACTTCGATACCACCGTCAAGGTGCGGGTGATTGGAGAAGGCACGTCTGCGGAGCGGGTGGTATTCACGGTCGATCGAGGCGCGAAACATAAGGTGCTGGCTGTCAATATTGAAGGCAACAAGTATTTCTCCGACGATCTGCTCCGGGAGAGGATGAGAGTACAGAAATCTAATGCCTATCTGCGCAGCGGACGGTATAGCCCTTCTTTGGTCGCCGCGGACGTCAACTCCATCGAAGCGTTGTACCGTTCGAACGGGTTCGATCAAGCGAAGGTGACAACGGATGTAAAAGATGTCGACGAGGGCTCAAACGGCAAACCTCTGAAGGCCGCCCAGATTCGCGTGACCTACACGATTGTTGAAGGGAACCAGCAGAAGTTTGGTTCGATCAACCTTGCCGGCGTCAATCCCAGCCGGACCAAGGAACTTCGGAGCTTGATGAATTCCCAGCCGGGACAGCCATTTTCGCTGATAACGCTGTCCGGCGACCGTGATGCTGTTCTGGGATATTACCTGAGCCATGGCTTCGATCAGGCGAGGGTCGAGATCAAACAGGAGAAAGACTCCGCGGACGCGTCGAAGGTCAATGTTGCGCTGAATGTGACCGAGGGACCACAGGTCTTCATCAACCATGTGCTTTTGTCCGGTATCGAGCATACGAAGCCGGACGTCGTTCAAAAGAGGATTCTAGTGCATCCTGGCGATCCGCTTGACCAGAGCGCGTTGCTCGAGACGCAGCGGAGCTTGTACAACACCGCGCTTTTCAACGAGGTTGTGGCGGCGGTGCAGAATCCCGCCGGCGACGCGCCGACGAAGAACGTGCTGGTACAGGTGACGGAGGCGAAGCGCTGGAACGTGACCTATGGTTTTGGTATGGAGGCGCAGACGGGAACGCCGAGGCGAGGCCAGGTCTCGGAGGCTTCGTGCATCCAGTTGGGAAATCCTAATTGCAACGCGGGCCTTTCGCAGGAAGGAAGGACAGGGGTCAGCCCGCGAGTATCGATCGACGTATCGAGGATCAACCTGCGGGGCACCGAGGACTCGCTGACGCTGCACGGCTCCTATGGTCTGCTGGAGGAGATCGGAACGCTGACCTTCCAGAATCCCCATCTGTTTGGAGCGAAGAACCTCTCGGCGAGTGTCTCCGGCGGGTATTCCAATGTGCAGGACATTACGACCTTCGCATCCTCCACCTTGCAGGGCGACTTTCGCATGACTCAAAAAGTGAAGCGGGCGGACACGTTCATCTACGCCTTTCAATACCGGCGGGTGAAGGTCGAGAACCTGCAGGTGTCGGCGGACCTGATCCCATTGCTCTCGCTGCCCGTTCGCGTGGGTGGCCCGGGGATTACCTGGTTCCACGACACGCGCTCGCCAAGTCCGCTGGATGCGGCGAAGGGATCGTATACGACGATCCAGGCATTTCTCGCGTCGTCGAAGTTCGGCTCGCAGACCGACTTCTACAAACTCGATGGAACGAATTCGAGCTACTACCAGTTTGGCAAGCAGAAGTATGTGCTGGCGCGGAGCACGCGCATCGGCTACGAGCGCGCCTCCGGGGACAATCCGAATGCGGGCAGTGAAGTGTGCGAGGGAGACCTGCTGACGACCAATCCCAGTTGCGATGCGGTTCCTCTGCCGGAGCGTTTGTATGCGGGTGGCGCGAACTCTCATCGAGGCTTTGGAATCAATGGGGCGGGGCCGCGCGATCTCCAAACCGGGTTTCCTGTCGGAGGCAAGGCGGTGTTCGTCAACTCGTTTGAGCTGCGCCTGCCGCCTCCAACCCTGCCTTATGTCGGCAACAACGTCAGTTTTGTTGTGTTTCACGACATGGGCAACGTCTTTCAGAATCCCAGCGATATGTTTCCCAGCTTTCTGAACTTTCACCAGCCGGACAGAGAGACTTGCTCGGATGTGTCGAAGCAGATCGGAACGTGCAGCTTCAATTATTTTTCCCATGCGGTTGGGCTGGGAGCGCGCTATAAGACTCCGGTCGGGCCGGTTCGCGTGGATTTCAGCTATAACCTGAATCCTCCGGTCTATCCGGTGATCGCCGACTTCAACAACAATCCCCCGCATGTGGGACAAGCGGGCCACTTCAACTTCTTTTTCAGCATCGGGCAAAGTTTCTAGATGACATTGACGGTACACAATGCGCGCTGGCGGCTGTTACGGGGCGGGACGTTGATGATGGCGGCCATCCTGATGCAGACACGTCCGCTCTGGCCGCAGCAGCAACCGACAGTGCCGCTGGGGTCTCCTGAAACGCTGCCCGGCGCGGGGCGGGGAACGGTGCTGGACCGCGTGGTCGCGGTGGTGAACGGCGACCTGATTCTGGAGAGCGATGTCGACGAAGAGATGCGCTTCGAGTCCATTCAGCCATACCGCACTGCGAATGGAGAGCAGTCTCGCGAGCGAACGGTTCGCCGCCTCATCGACAGAACGCTGATCCTGCAGCAGGCGGAGATGGAGTCGGAGGAGACCGATGTCTCTGACAAGGAGCTGGATGCCCAGTTGGCGACGGTTCGCAAGGATATTCCGTCGTGCAAGCAGTATCACTGCGAGACCGATGCCGGGTGGCAGAAGTACGTGGGCGATCATGGTTTCACCGTGAAAGAGTTTCGGGAGCGGTGGCGGGAGCGGATGCAGTTGTTGAAGTTTATCGAAGTGCGGTTCCGCAACGGCATCCGCATATCGGACGATGACATCAAAGACTATTTTGAGAAGACGATGCTGCCGGAGTACGCAAAGCGGCATGTCGCCCCGCCGAAGCTGGAGACGATCTCTCCGCGAATTGAAGAGGTGCTGTTGCAGCAGCAGGTGGGGAACCTGCTGCGGGATTGGTTGAAGTCGTTGCGAGCCCAGGGCCGGGTACGAATTATGAGGGCCGATGAGGTGGCGCCGTGAGCGATGCGGAGAAGAGGCCTTCTCCGGAGAGTCTCCCGGAGAAGATTGAAGAAAAGCTCGCCGTCGTGAAGCGTTCGCTCAGCGGCAGAGTTGCGCACGTCATTGCGTGGATCTTCGCGGGGATCAGCGTCCTTCTGCTGGTCCTGGTGGCGACGTTTGCCTGGTACTCGACGACGGCGGATTTCAGCCGGCGCGTGGGGAAGGTGGTCGTAGGCCTGCTGGAGAACGCTACCGGAGGGCGGGTGGAGTTGGCGAAGGTCAGCTTCAGCGTCTGGCATCTCGCCATCGAAGCCGATGGCCTGGTGATTCATGGCCTGGAAGGGCCGGGCGAGGCACCCTATCTCTCAGCTGAGAAGATTCAGGTGAGGGTGAAGATCTTCAGCTTCCTCTCGCACGCTGCCGGAACCGGCATTGCATCGCATATCAGCCTGAACTACCTGCGCGTCGATCATCCCCAGGTGCATCTGATCATCGACAAAAACGGGAAGACGAACCAGCCCGTGCCGAAGCATCCGACGACGAGCAATAAACCTGTCATCGACACCCTGCTTGATCTGAAGGCGAGGCAGGTTGAACTGGCGAACGGAGTATTTCTCTTAAATGATCGCGCCATTCCTTTTGACCTGGCCGCGCGCGACCTAGACGCCGAGGTTCACTACATTGCGTCGAGCGACCGCTATGGCGCTACAGTCGATCTCAAGGATCTTCGGACCAAGCTGGGCAAGGAGCCGGAGGCAGACTCTACCCTGCATGTCGAAGCCGAGGTAGGACGGAACGCCGCTGAGTTGAAGAAGTTGGTGCTGCACACCGGAAAAGCCTCCAGTCTGCAAGCCAGTGCCAGCCTTCAGGACTTTGCGCATCCGGAGTGGAAGGCAAGTGTTGAAGGCACGCTGGAGCTGAAGCAGATCGCGGTGTTAAGCGGTGTTGACGGCTTGAAGGCGGGCACGGTCGATCTCGATCTGAAGGGCCACAGTTGCAATACACCGCCCGCGGTCGCGCAGAAGCACCCCAAGTTCTGGGAGCGGCTTCATCCGAAGTCCGGCGCAAAGCCGAGCACCAGGGTGTTGCCGCCCGACCCCGACTGCGTGGCCGGATATCTTCTGGTCGGCTCGGCCAAGATACACAAGGCCGGCTATCGTGACGAGTACGTTCGTCTGCATGATGTGGACGGCAGTGCGCAGTTGCATATCACGCCCACGGAGTTGCTTTTGACGACGATTACCGGCTACCTGCCGGGCGGAGGAAGCGCATCGGGCGATCTGCGCATCTCGAACTGGCTGGGCGAGGTGCCTGCGAATGCACCTGCGACCTCTCCCACGACCAAGGCTGCCGTCACCACCGCTAACACAACCGCGAAGACAGTGGGCGCAAAGCCTCCAGTGACCGGCAAGGCTGTACTTCCCACGGTGCAGCCGGCGCACGCTTACCTGGTGGCAACGATGAATAGGATTCCGTTGCGCACCATTATGGATGTAACCGCTCCGGAGCATTATGGCGATCTCGGCTTTGATACGGCCGTGAGCGGCCCAGTCAAAATGGAATGGGGCGGTTCCGCTAGAGACATTGCCGATACGGTTGTCGTCGACGGCACCTTGAAATTCGCGCCGACAGGCGTGCGGCGCAAGGGAGCGCTGTCTAACATTCCCGTGACGGGACAGGCTCAAGCGCATTACTCGGGAAGCAACGAGACGGTCCAGATTCAAAGCCTGACGCTACAGACACCGCAGTCTGACATTGACGCCAGCGGCGTACTCGGTGTCAATTACGGGGACCGGTTGACCGCGCTTCGAGTCGATATGACGGTGCGCGATCTGGGCGAGTATAACCAACTGCTGCTGACGCTCGGGCTGGAGGGAAATGGGAAGAAGGGAGCGGCCGCGATCCCGGTTGTTTTGCATGGGGCAATGCAGTTCAACGGAACGGCGCGAGGGCCTATCCTTGATCTCGATGTCAAGGGCCATCTCGAAGCCGTGAACGTCGAAGCAAAGATCGGTACCACGGACGCGCTGATCGATTCGGTGGTGGCCGACGCGGAGTACTCGCCCAACTCGGGGCTGCTGGTCGCGACCTCGACGATCAAGCGCGGAACGGCGGTGCTGAACCTCAGCGGCGATTTGAAGCCGAGGAAGACCGTATCTCCGCGCGGCGTCGCCACGTATCTGTGGGACGAAGGCATGGCTATCGACGCCAAAGCGCAACTGACCAATGGCCAACTGACGAATCTGTTGGAGATCACGGGGCAGCAACAGAAGATCCCCGTGACGGGAACAGTCGCGTTGAATGCGCATGTCACGGGAACACTGAAGGCCTTGAACGGCAGCGGCCACGTCTCGCTCTTGAAGGGGGTCGCTTACGGTGAGCCCTATGATTCCGCCATAGCCAATCTGGCGGTGCATGAACAGGAAATTGAGGCGACCAGCGTCGTTCTAAAACTGCATGGTGTGCAGATCACCGGCAACGGCGGCTATGACATGGCCAGCGAGCGCCTGCACGGTCATATTGAAGGGCAGAATCTGGTGCTCTCCAAGTTCCAGACTGTCCAGCAGTCAAACCCCGACGTCGACGGCGTCCTGAGCGTAGTTGCCGACGCGAACGGAACTTTGAAAGAGCCTCAACTGAAGGCGAATGCGAAGCTGACAAACGTTACCCTGAAGGGACAGGCCATAGGCGAGGCTGTCGCCGAGGCGCATAGTCAGGGCAAGACGATGTACTTTACCGCCAACTCGACGCTGGTAGGCGCGAAGCTGAATATGACCGGGCAGGTGCAGTTGGTGGACAGTTACGAGACCCAGGCGAAGTTGACGGTTGCAGGCCTCGACATTGGCAAACCTCTGGCGATGTTTGGCACGTCAGATATCAAGGCGCAATCGTCCATCAATGGCGTGGTGACCGTGAGTGGACCTTTGAAGACTCCGAAGGCACTAAGCGGAGCGGTCGAGTTGGACAATGTCGACGTGAAGCTGCAAGGAATTCAACTAAAGGACGCGGAACCCCTGCGCGCGAGCCTGCGTGATGGCATCGCGACCCTCGATCAGGTTCACATCACCGGTCAGGACACAGATCTCAAGATGAGCGGTACAGCCCAGTTGTTCGGAGCAACCGATCCCAAGGGCGGCAAGTTGAATATGAAGGGAAACGGCAGCGTAAGCATGGCGCTGCTCCAGAACTTCCATCCCGACATCCTGTCGAGCGGCAAGGTAGAGTTCACGGTTGCGGCAGGCGGCCAGGTGAGGAACCCGTCGCTTACCGGAAAGGTACAGTTCGACAACGTGAATCTGGCGATGGACGGGATTCCGAATGGTCTGAACAAGATGAACGGAACGCTCGTCTTCAACGAAGACCGGCTGCAGGTACAGAGCCTCACAGCGACGACCGGCGGCGGCCAGTTGAAGATTGGGGGCTATCTCCGTTACCGCAACGGGCTCTATGCCGATCTGACAGCCACCGGCGACGCGGTCCGCGTGCGGTTGTATGGACTGAGCGGGACGGCGACGGCGAACCTCCGGCTGCAAGGCTCGTCAAATAGCGCGCTGCTCAGCGGGAGCATTCTTTTGACTCGCTTCGGAATCGGGCAGGACGTCGATCTGGCGGCCTTCGCCTCAGCGGGTGGAGTCAGCGCACCGCCTGACCCCAATGCCTTGTCTAATAGAATTCGACTTGAAGTCCGGGTGACGAGTTCTCCCCAGCTCGACTTTCAGAATTCATATGCGAAGCTGGCGGGCACGGTAGACCTGACGATTCGCGGCACGGTGGCGACGCCCTCGGTGCTGGGACGGATTCAGATCACCGACGGCAACGCAACCTTCGCGGGAACAAAATATCAGTTGCAGCGCGGAGACATCTACTTTACAAACCCCGTGCGGATTGATCCCATCATCGACCTCGACGCCACCGCGCAGGTCGAGAACTACGACATCACCATCGGCTTGCATGGGACCATGACCAATCTCAAACCGACCTATCGCTCCGAGCCGCCGTTGAGCGAGGCGGATGTCTTCGCGTTGTTGGCGTTGGGGCGAACCCAGGAAGAGGCGCAGATCTACCAGGAAAAGCAGGCGCAGGCGGGAACCGATCCGACGACCAGCGCGCTGCTCGGCGGCGCTCTGAACGCGACGGTGAGCAATCGCGTCGAGAAGTTGTTTGGAGTCGGAAGCGTGAAGATCGATCCGGCGTTCGTGGGCACGCTGGGAAACTCGGCGGCGAGAATTACCGTTCAGCAACAGCTATCAAAACAGGTCACGGCTACATTTGCCACGAATGTGAATAGCTCGGCACAACAGTTGATACAGCTTCAGTACGACCTAAATCACAACATGTCGATCGTGGTGACTCGCGACGAGTCGGGCGTCTTCAGCATTGTGTATAAGCTGCGGCAAAGGTATCGCTAGAGTGATTCTCCTGTTACTGTGAAGTGGAAAGTTTCGAGGAGTGCCGGGTTTATTGAGAGAAAACGGCCATGACTCTGAAGCCCCCTGTACCCCTACAGGAGAATCGCTCTAGTGGCCGAGGGGAGCTGAGTTCTGCATCCTAGCAGTGTGTTTGCCGTATATTCGGCCGGATAGTTGAGGCCAATTTGTGGGGAGGAAAATTCGATGTCAATGATCAAAAGCATGCAGTCTGTGAGCCTGCTCGGGTTATCGTGCGTGCTGGTCCTGCTGGTCTTCGGTACGCCTGTCAGAGGCATAGCCCAGAGCCCCTCGACCGCTGCCGCCAACAGCGGCAACGACGGGCAGATTCAGGCCGACGTGGCCAAAGCCCTGGACAATAAGAGGTTTAAAGATGTCACCAGTTCGGTGCAGGATGGCATTGTCACCCTGCATGGCACGGTCCGTGTCTACAGCGACAAGGAAGACGCCGACAAGCGGGCACACCGTCGCAAGAACGTAAAAGGAGTCCAGAACCTGATCGAGGTTGCCGGTCCTCCGGTCGAAGATGCGACGTTGCGCAACAAACTGTCGGAGAAGCTGGCCTACGATCGGGTAGGTTACGGGACGACCGCCTTCAATGCGCTGACAATCAGCGTTCAGAATGGCGTGGTCACGCTGGGTGGCACGGCGTATGGGCCAGTCGACCGGGACTCGGCGATCAGTCTCGTCTCCAACTATCCCGGGGTCAAGGACGTGGTGGACAATATCAGCGTCGCGCCGGTTTCGCCGATGGACGACCGCATTCGCCTGGCCGAAGCGCGGGCTATCTACGGAGCGCCGCAACTGAATAAATACGCGCTCGACCCAGCAAAGCCGATCCGGATTACCGTCATCAATGGGAATGTCACTCTCTCCGGCGTGGTCGATAGCCAGGCCGACAAGGATGTTGCAAATATAAGGGCAAATAGCGTCTCTGGAGTCTTCAAGGTGACCAACAATCTTCAGGTAGCCGGCGCGGCGCAGGAAAGATAGTCCCCTTAAATCGAGGTTCAGGGCCGTGCCGTTACTCCGTCGCGGCCCGACTCTTTTACGATGGTGCTATGACCTCGTTGTGGAAGAGCACTGTTGTAACCCTTGAGATGATCAAGTGGGAGCACTCGATCTTTGCGCTGCCTTTTGCCCTGACCGGAGCTGTGCTGGCGGCAGACGGCTGGCCGCCGCTGCGGGTGCTGGGCTGGATCATCGTCTGCATGGTCGCTGCCCGTTCGGCGGCGATGGCTTTCAACCGGCTCGCCGATGCCAGGCTCGACGCGGCGAATCCCCGAACGGCGATGAGGGCGCTCCCGGCCGGTGCGCTAAGTGAAAGATTTGTCACCGGCTTTGTAGTAGTGTCGATCGGCGTCTTCGTGCTGGGCGCGGCGATGCTGAACCGATTGACCCTCGAACTCTCTCCCGTAGCGCTGGCCGTAGTGCTGCTGTACAGCTATATGAAACGAGTTACGCGATGGTCGCATCTGGTGCTGGGGCTGGCGCTCGGCATCGCTCCGGCGGCGGCATGGATTGCAGTAAACGGAAGTTTTGACGCGCGCATCGTGGTGCTGACCGGCGCGGTGCTGCTATGGGTGGGCGGCTTCGACGTTCTCTATGCCTGCCAGGATTTTGAACATGATCGCAAGGTCGGCCTCAATAGCGTGCCCCAGGCCTTTGGAGTCGAGGTGGCCTTCTGGATCGCCCGAGTGATGCATCTCGGCATGCTGTTTCTGCTCGGCTGGCTGATCGTGCTCTTCGGCCTCGGCAAAGTGGCTGTGCTGGGCATCGCATTGGTCGCCCTCCTGCTCCTTTATGAGCATTCGATCATCTCGCCGCGGGATATGCGCCGGATGAACGCGGCATTCTTTACTCTGAACGGCATCATCTCGGTGGTCTTTTTCGTCTTTGTGGCGGCAGACGTATTGTTGCGGCGATAGGGAGACAGAAAGAGGCCCGCCGGGTGGGCGGGCCTCTCGTCGACTCTATCCCTGACGGTTAGTAGACCTGACGGATATCGTCATGCGCCTTATGTTTGAGATGGTCGAGCCTGGCATTGATATTTTCCTTGACGTTCTGGGCGGTTGAGGTGATCTTTTCACGAACGTCGTGGGCTTTTTCTTCGCCGCGTTGTCTCAGGTCCGAATTTTCAGCCTGAGAGCGTGCACGAGCGTCGTCGCTCACTGAAGCTGCGGTATCCTTCGCGTTGCCCCAAGCCTCTTTTGCAGCTCCTTTTACCTGTTGAGCGGCTCCGGAGTTGGCCAGTTTCTGGTCTCCGATAGCCTCGCCGACCTTCTCTTTCACCTTTCCTGCAACCTGGTCGAGTTTTCCTGTAGCTTTGCTCTTGTTCATCAAATTACTCCATTCTTCTTTGTTGGCCGAATCTCCATGTCGGCGGCTAAAGCAGTTTCCCTGTCGATGCCGTGCGAGATTGCGGCTTCAATGAAGATTCCGCGGATCACTTGTTTCGGAGTTCCTATCAACAGGGAAATGCGTCTATAAGGCTCGTCTGCCGGACAGGAGGTTGAAGATAAGAACGATAACGGCGAGGACCAGAAGGATATGAATCCAGCCGCCGAGGGTATAGCTGCTGACCAGACCTACGATCCAGAGGATGAAGAGGATAATGGTGATAGTCCAAAGCATTTGGCATTCTCCTGATAATGTCCGGTAGTCTGATTTGTTGCCGGCCGCAATCGCTGCTCCGGCAATTTGCCTTCCTGTTGTAAGTTGCCTCCCGGTACGGCGAGGTTGCCAGAGGGTAATAAAATAAGGGTTTTTGAGGGGTTTGAATTTGAAGATTGCAATTCAAGGCGAGATGGGATCGAACAGCCACATGGCCGCTCTCGAAATGCTGGGCAAGGTCGAGATCGTTCCATGCAACGTCTCGGCCGAAGTGATGGCTAAGGTACTTTCAAGAGAGGTAGATGGTGCCGTTCTCCCCATTGAGAACAGCCTTCACGGCTCGGTCGCCGAGCACTATGATCTACTGCTCGAACTTCCCGTGCGCATCGAGCGCGAGAGCCTGATGCATATCCGCCACAACCTGATCGTCATGCCAGGGGTACGGATGGGCGAGATTCGACGGGTAATGTCCCATCCAGTGGCCTTGTCGCAGTGCCGCCGCTTCCTGGCCTCTCATCCGGAGTTTGAGGTGGTATCGTTCTACGACACTGCCGGAAGTGTAAAGCACCTGATGTCCGACGGATTGCGGGATGTGGCTGGCCTTGCCCCTGAGCTTGCCGCAGCGGAATATGGCGCGGAGGTACTCATGGCAGGGGTTGAAGACCATGCCGAAAATTACACCCGCTTCCATCTCATCCGCCGGGACGATGCCCTACGGTCGGACGAACTCACGGCAACCGCCGATAAAATGAGTCTGGCGTTTGCCATCGAGCACAGGCCGGGGACGCTGGTTGCCGCGCTCGAACACCTGGCTTCCGCCGGCGTGGATTTGACCAAAATCGAGTCCCGCCCAGTACCGGGCAGTCCCTGGGAGTACATGTTTTACGTGGACATCCGATTCAATGAGCCAGAAAAGGCTGCTTCCGCCGTGTCTTCCCTCCGCGACCACTGCCGAATGGTCAAGGTTCTGGGGCGTTATCCGGCTGCTTAGTTTTATTTTGTTCCACCTCCAGCGTCCTCAGCATCTCAACAGATGCTGGGGACTTATTGACGCAGCCCATTGAGCCGATGACAAAGGCAGGAAAGTGCACGTCCAAAGAAGATAGGGATCTGGGCAAGTGCGACCAACCGATATACTGCCGCATCCAATATGAGAAAATCTGATAGAGGTGCACTCAATGCCGAATGACTTCGTTAGTGTAATTCAGCCCAAGGCTGCGAAATCTATTGAAAATAAAGGAGAAGAGGAGAGCAGGTCTCGTCCGCTCCCGGTCCTGCCTGTCAGAGACACAGTTCTGTTCCCGCACGCGGTGCTTCCTCTCACCGTTGGCCGTGAAAGCTCCATCCAGCTGATTCAGTCCCTTGGCGAAGAGAAGACCATCCTTGTGGTGGCCCAGAGAGATGCGCGCCAAGACACTCCGCAGAACACCGATCTGTACGGCATCGGAACCCGTGCCACCGTCCATAAAGTCGTGAAGATGCCCAATCAGAGCCTCTTTGTGTTCACCGAGGGCAATGAGCGCGTCCATCTGGGCGAATTCTCTCAATTGACCCCGTTTATGACGGCGGAATGCGAGACGATCACGGAGATAGAGCCGGAAGTCTCTCCGGAATCAGAGGCGCTGCTCAGAAACGTCGTCAGCCAGTTCCAGCAGATTGTGACCTCGTCGCCGACCCTGTCGGACGACTTGCAGACGATTGCCATCAACATTGAAGAGCCGGGCCGCCTTGCCGACTTTATCGCCTCTTCCTTGCCGTTTCTGACCACGACGGACAAGCAGGAGTTGCTCGAGACTCCGGATATCTCCGCGCGTCTGGAGCGCATCAATAAGCATCTCGCCAAGGAGCTTGAGGTCCAGCAACTTCGCAACAAGATCCAGAGCGAGGTGCAGGACTCCGTCCAGCAGTCGCAGCGCGACTACTACCTGCGCGAGCAGATGAAGGCTATTCAGAAGGAGCTGGGCGACCTCGACGACTCCCAGAAAGACATTGCCGAGCTGAAGGAGAAGATCGAAAACGCCGGAATGCCGGAAGAGGTCAAAAAGGACGCTCTCAAGGAACTCGGTCGTCTCAGCCGGATGAATGCCATGGCTGCCGACTACAGCCTGACGCGCAACTACGTCGAGTGGCTGGCCGTGCTGCCGTGGGCGAAGAGTTCCGGCAGCGAGATTGATATCGCCAAGGCCAAGGAGATACTCGATACCGATCACTATGGCCTGCAGAAGGTCAAGGATCGTATCCTCGACTACCTTTCCGTGCGCCGCCTGAAGCCGGATATGAAGGGACCGATCCTGTGCTTCGTCGGGCCTCCGGGCGTCGGCAAGACCTCGCTCGGGCGCAGCATCGCGCGTGCCCTGGGACGCAAGTTCTCCCGCATCTCCCTTGGCGGCATGCACGACGAGGCGGAGATTCGTGGCCACCGCCGGACCTACATCGGTGCGCTTCCCGGCCAGATCATCCAGAACCTGAAGCGCGTCGAGACCAACGACCCCGTCTTTATGCTCGACGAGATCGACAAGCTGGGTCGCGACTTCCGTGGTGATCCGGCCAGCGCGCTGCTGGAGACGCTGGACCCGGAGCAGAACAACACGTTCCGCGACAACTATCTCGATCAGCCATTCGATCTCTCGAAGGTGCTCTTCATCTGCACGGCGAACCAGCTCGACACGGTTCCCGCGCCCCTGCTCGATCGCATGGAGATCATCGAACTGACCGGCTATACCGAGGAGGAGAAGGTTAACATCGCCGAGCGCTACCTGATTCCACGCCAGATCAAGGAAAACGGCATCAACTCCGAGATGGTAGAGTTCCCGACGGAGAGTGTGCACCTGATCTCGCGGCACTATACCCGCGAAGCTGGAGTCCGCAAGCTCGAACAACTTATCGGAACGGTCTGCCGCAAGGTAGCCCGCCGAGTCGCCGAGGGCAAGACAGAGAAGGTGGTCATCACCCCGGAGATCGTGCACGAGTTCCTTGGCGGCATCAAGGTTCGCGTCGACACGGAGATCGCTGAGCGCACCAAGCGGGCAGGCGTTGCTGTCGGCCTCGCATGGACGGCGGCGGGCGGCGATGTGCTCTTCATCGAAGCCAACAAGATGAAGGGCAAGGGAGGCTTCACCATCACCGGCCAGATCGGCGATGTGATGAAGGAGAGCATGCAGGCCGCGCTCACCTGGGTCCGCTCGAACGCCGCGTCGCTCGGCCTTGATGAGGACTTCACCAAGGACACCGACCTGCACATCCACGTACCGGCGGGAGCAATTCCAAAGGACGGCCCGTCGGCTGGCGTGACCATGGCAACGGCTCTGGTCAGCCTGCTGACGGACACCCCGGTGCATCCGTTGACGGCGATGACCGGCGAGATTACGCTCAGCGGCAATGTCCTGCCGGTTGGCGGAATCAAGGAGAAGTTCCTCGCCGCCAAGCGTGCGGGCGTCCGTGACGTCATCATGCCGACGGAGTGCAAGCAGCAGGTGGACGAAGACCTCACGCCGGACCAGATCCAGGGGGTCACGATCCACTACGCCTCGCATATCGAGGACGTGCTGGCTGTCGCGCTGCCTCACACGAGGCGCGAGGCAGTCCAGGACGAGCAGGTTCGCGAAGAGGTGCTGCAGGCGGCTGTCTAAGCCTTGGCGCAAATCAATCTGGAGCGGCTCCTTTGATGGAGCCGCTCGTTTCTTTTGCAGAAGGAGGTTGCAGGGGTGATGACGATCGGCCATTCAACGCTGCCGCTCGAAATCTTCATACAGGCGCTCAAAGACAATGGCAGCCGTCGGCTGATCGATGTCAGAAGTATCCCGCGCTCCCGCCACAATCCGCAGTTCGAGCAATCGGCTCTCTTTGCGGCGCTTGAGGAAACGGGAATCGCGGCAACATGGAGAAAGGAGCTCGGCGGCCGCAGGCATGCCCGCAAGGACAGCATCAACCGCGGCTGGCGCAATGAGAGCTTCCGCGGCTACGCCGACTACATGCAGACACTGGAGTTCGCCGCACAGATGGCCTGGCTAATGGCGCTCCCTCATCTCGACGCGACCGTCGTCATGTGTGCCGAGGCCGTTCCCTGGCGCTGCCATCGCTCCCTGATCGGCGATGCCGTGCTGGCGCGCGGCGGCAGCGTAGAGGACATCTTCGTTCCCTCTACCGGCAAGAGCTTTCGCAAGCCGCATGAGTTGACGAATTTTGCCCGCATCGACGGCCAGCGCGTCTGGTACCCGTCTCCGGAAGAGGAAGCGAACCCGCATCTGTTCGACTAAACTCGATGGCACGGTATGCTACCGATATGCGCGTCAACGTACTCTATTTTGGGACCTTGAAGGATCTATTCGCGCTCCCGCACGAGCTACTGGACGTGCCCGACGGCGCGACGGTCGAAACGCTTCTCAGCCTTTTGCACGCCCGGACGTCTAAGCAGAGCGAGGTCTGGAGGGCGCTGGCGGTGGCGGTCAATCGAGAGTATGCCGGTCCGGCAACGGTACTGTGTGAGGGCGACGAGGTTGCGCTGCTGCCGCCTGTAAGCGGAGGAGCACGAGGCAGGTGCGGGGCATGAGAGTGGAACTGGGCACGGCGATCATCCCTTCGGCGCAGGTTCTTGACGAGATGAAGAACGCGTCCGACGGGGCGGTCTGCGTCTTCGACGGTATCGTCCGCGACAACACGCGCGGGAGGTTAACTCTCTTTCTCGACTACGAGGCTTACGAAGAGATGGCGCTCAGCCAGATGCGCGGCCTCGCCGCCGAAGCGCTCACAAAGTTCCCCATCCGGGATGTAGCCCTGCTGCATCGCCTGGGACGTCTCGAAGTAGGGGAGACAAGCGTATTGATCGTCGTTGCCTCGGCGCATCGCGGAGCCGCCTTCGATGCCTGTCGCTGGCTGATCGACACGTTGAAGAAGACGGTGCCCATCTGGAAGAAAGAGCATTTCGCCGATGGGGCGGTCTGGGCCGCGGGCGAGCCCTTCCCCAATGAGATTGCAGCCGCCAGGGAGGCGAGGGAGACGCCCAAATGAAGCTGGCCGCGTTGCTATTTGCCGCCATACTGCTACCCCAGGCTCCCATCGAGCGGAGACCGCCGCCGCAGCAGGTGCCGACTATTAAGGTCGAAACCCGCCTGGTCAACGTCGCGGTCAACGTGGTCGATGCCAATGGCGCTCCAGTAGCCGGTTTCAGCCGGGACGACTTCGAGATCAGCGAGGACGGCAAGCCGCAGAAGATTTCCTTCTTTGAGAAAGAGTCCTCGACGCCGCTCTCCATTGTGCTCGCCATCGACGCCAGCGAGAGCGTGCTGGGCGATGAGCGGCTGGAGAAGGATGCCGCCAAGCACTTTGTCGATGCGCTTCTGCGCGACCAGGACGAACTCGACCTGATGGACTTCTCTGATACGGTTCGCGAGATTGTGCCGTTCACCAACCAGAAGAAGCTGATCGAGCGCGGCCTCAACCAACTGGAACGCGGCAACGAAACCGCCCTCTACGACGCGATCTATCTGGGCTCGCAGCGCCTCGCCGAAACCCGCGCCGATGGCGGCCGGCGGCGCGTTCTGGTGCTGATTACCGACGGCGGAGACACCAAGGGCTCGCGCTACCAGCAAGCTCTGGAGCAGGCGCAGCGTGCCGGGGCCATGGTCTACTCGCTCATCATCGTCCCTATCGCCGCCGACGCCGGACGCAATACCGGTGGCGAACACGCGCTCATCCAGATGGCGCACGATACCGGTGGCAAATACTACTATGTGGAAGAGCCGAAGGATCTGAAGCCCGCGTTCGCGCATGTATCGGACGATCTGCGGACGCAGTACGTGCTCGGGTACTATGCTCCGAAGGGCGGTCGGGACTCCTCCTTTCGCGCCATCAAGGTGCAAATGAAAGATCCCTCCCTGCGCGGTAAATATTCTCTGCGCTACCGCACGGGGTACTATTCGGATGCGCGGTAGTCTTAGACTTTAAGAGATTGAGAGGTGTCCCCTGTGAATAAATTTGAATTTGCCCACGTTGCGGACGGAATTGCACGGCAGGCCGGTTCCTTGCTGCGGAAGTTCTATGAGAAGGGCGTTGCGACCGAGTATAAGGGCGACGTCGATCTGGTCACCGAAGCTGACCGCTCCAGCGAACAGCTCATTCGCGAAAAGCTCAAGGCAGCCTTTCCCGCGCACGGCGTCTATGGCGAAGAGGGAACCCGCGACCAACTTGAGAGCGAGTATCGCTGGTATGTCGATCCGCTCGATGGCACCACGAACTTTGCCCATGGCTTTCCTGCTTTCTGCGTCATCCTCGGTTTGGAGCATCGCCCCGCCGGGCTGGCTGCCGACGCGGACGGCGAAATGGTTGCCGGGGTCATCTACGATCCGCTGCGCAACGAGATGTTCTCAGCGGAGCGCGGCAAGGGAGCCTTTCTGAATGGCCGGGCCATCCATGTCTCGGAGACGAAGACCTTGCAGGAGTCGCTGACCGCGACTGGTTTCCCCAGCCAGAAACGTCACGCGAGCCCCAACGTTCATCTCTACCAGCAGATCACACTGCGCTCTCATGGCGTTCGCCGGGCAGGCTCGGCGGGCCTCGATCTGGCCTACGTCGCCTGCGGGCGGCTGGACGGTTTCTGGGAGTTCAACCTGAATCCCTGGGATACCTCTGCCGGTATTCTGATGGTAGAGGAGGCGGGCGGCACCGTCACCCACTTCGACGGCGGCAAGTTCACGCTTGACAGTCGCGAGGTGCTGGCAACAAATAAATTGATTCTGCCAGAGATGACGCACGTCTTCACCGAGATGTTCGCCGGCCGCGATCTCACGCCGATTCCGACTCCAGCGGAGTTCGCTGCGCGACGAGCAGAGCAGGCCTGAATCAATCCGAGTGCCCATATCCTGATTCTGTGACATGGGATCCACCACCTTCCGCTAAGCGAAGTGTGCGGTGATCGAAGTCCGTAGCGGATTCTGTGTGTAAGGATGCAGAATCTGCTGGTAGAATTAAATCTCGCGGCAAGATTTTTTAGGGTTGAGGAGAGAAGAGGCTTTATGGCTTACGTGATTGCGGAACCGTGCATAGGTACAAAAGATACGGCTTGCGTCGATGCTTGCCCGGTGGATTGCATCCACCCGAAGAAGGACGAGGACGGCCACGCTGACTCGGACCAGTTGTTCATCGACCCGGTCGAGTGTATTGACTGTGGCGCCTGTGTGCCTGTCTGTCCCGTATCTGCCATCTATGCCGGAGACGACTTGCCGGAGAAGTGGGAAAGTTATCGCGAGAAGAACGCAGCACACTTCGGACGTTAGTCTCAGGAACGGATTATTTTAGAGCGCGCGGCCATTGGCTGCGCGCTTTGCTTTGCAGCGAAGCGAGAGCGGACCCAGATGATACAGCGGCAGGGAGAGGCAATCGTACTGCGGGTGTGGCCCTTCCAGGAGGCGGATCTCCTGGTGAGCCTCTTCACCCGCGAGCAGGGAAGGGTCAAGGGAGTGGCCCGCCACGCCCTGCGCTCGCGTCGCCGGTTCGGCGGCGCACTGGAGCCGATGACCCACGTCCGCGCCACCTATACGGAGAAGCCTCGGCAGGAGCTTGTCCGCCTCGATGCCTTTGAGATCCTCTCCTCCCCGTTGAGCCGGCCCATCGACTACGCCCGAACCGCTGCGCTGCAACTGGTAGCCGAGGTGCTGGAGGAGGCGCTCCCGGAGCAGGCTCCCGAGGATGCGGTCTTTCGGCTGGCTCTGGCCGTGCTGGAACAGATTCAGGTGGGCCGCATCTCGATTCCAGTCACTTACTTCGCCCTCTGGATGAACCGGCTGATGGGCTGGATGCCGGAACTCGGCCATTGCATCGTCTGCGGACTGGACCTGCGCGGCGGCACGGTCTGGTACTCGGGCACGAGTGACGGCGTTACGTGCCCGGACGACCGCCGGACGGAGAGCATAGCACTCGCAGCGGAGTCGGTGACGATGGCGGGGCAAATCTTTCGCGGCAGAATCCAGGAACTGGCAAAGGAAGAGTGGCAGAGAGGACCGCTTGCGAACCTCCAGCGGTTTGCCCTCGACACGCTGGAGCGTCATCTTGAACGAAGGCTGGCGAGCGCGCGTGCGCTATCGCGGATAGGGAGAAACCTCCTACCGCAGAGGCCTCGAAGCAAGCCCTGAAGCCACTTGCTGGTCAAGGCTCACCGGGAGAGATGTGATTTTAGGGTTTTGTTACCTTCAGATCGGTGACCGTTCCCTCGGTATTATGAGCGAAGCGAATTCCATAGATGCCGTCAGTGGACTTCAGCTTTCCAGTCGTTACCACCTCGGCCTTGTCGTACCCAGCGACCACCGTGCCGTTGATCGAACACTCGACACGGCCGCCCTTTACCGAGATGGCAATCTCCTGCGTTACCGGCTGGCCCGGCCCGGCTGCTTTGTGCACTGCATCCGATTCGCCGCCGCGTCGTCCGTTCATCTGGAAGGGCTCCGGGCCGAATCCACGCACGATGAAGTTGCCGTTCCCATAAGCCGCGCAGTAGAGGTAGCTCTCCTGCGCCGTCCCCATATCGTTGCCGCCGATCACAATACCGTAGGGATGCGGATGGGTATTGAGGTTCATGTACTTCGGCTCATTGAATGTCGCGCTCACCGTGTAGTCGCCGGATGCCTTGTTGGCCGGGTTCCAGTACGTCACCGCCGGGCCGGTCGTCACGTGAAGCACGTTGCCCTCCTTCGCGAGCTTCGCATCCTTGATCGTCTGTCCTGCCTTGGCAGCATTGGCGTCGATCGTTCCTGTCCAGCCGGGCACGCTGATGCCGCCGCCTGCGATGGAGCGCGAGGTCTCTGCCGGAGCCTGCGCGTTTACCAGCGCTGGGGCGAGGAGAGCGAAAGCGACTGCGAGAGTAGAACCGTGGAGGAGGCGCATGAAGAGTCCTTTCAAAGACGAAGTCACCGGCAAACGGAATTATAAGTGTTTTTATGCCAACGCATGTGAAAGTTGAAGACATGAAGACATGACGATTTTGATAGACGGGCCGGTAGCTTCTCCGTTTGCTCCTAACGCCGCCCCAATGTCCAGAGATGGTTCAGGGGACCGCGTCCATTGCCCAGCCCCGGAGCCGTTCGGATCGCTTCGGCGACATACAGCTTTGCCCCGATTGCGGCTTCATAGGCCGATCTGCCCTGGACCAGCCTGCTCAACAGTGCGCTCGAAAGTGCGCAGCCCGTTCCATGGGTCGAGGTTGAATCGATCCGCGTTCCCGGCAGCCACCAAGATCCCTCGTCCGAGGAGAGCAGGAAATCGTCCGGCGTCTCCAGATGTCCGCCCGTAGCCAGAATATTCAGCCGCTTGTGGGATGCCTGGAGCAGTCGTGCCGCCTCGGGCAAGTCTCCGCTCTCCCGAACCGGCTTACCGGTCAGAATTCCCAGCTCGTCCAGATTCGGCGTAACCCAGTCCACCAGGGACAGCAGGCGCTCCCTAAGTATTGTTATTCCATCGTTATAGAGCAGATCCTGCCCCGAAGTGGATCGTAAAACCGGGTCGAGAACGACTGGAATCCGCTCCTGCTGGTGTCGTAGATGTTCCAGAAAATCGGCGACGGCGGCAACGGTCTCCCCGGTGGCCAGCATCCCAATCTTGATGCCGGCTGTGGGCAGGTCCTCCTGCAGGCAGTCGAGCGTAGCCCGTACGGTCTCCGGGCGTATCGGATGAGCAGCCTGCACGCCAATCGTCGATTGCACCGTAAGACTGGTAATGCAGGACGTTCCAAACAGGCCATGCGCGGCGAACACCATCAGGTCCGCCGTCACACCGGCTCCGGAGGAGGGGTCAAACCCGGCAATCGTCAAAACGGTCTTCGCGGTCCTCATTTTGCAGGAGAAACCTTAAAATCGGCCTTTTTTTGCATTTTTACCAAAAAAAGCAGCATATCGCCGAATGACCTTAAAAATCGTAAATTGCGCATTAAAATCCTCTAATTCGGACGAATAACCGGTTAGGATGATTCAGAATTCTTTAGCACAAAGGCCCCTGTTCGAGCAACCCTGATTTTCTGTTAAGTGGTTGTTGGCGTTTGACTTGCCTGGTTCAACCCAAGACAATAATGACTGGAGCCTATGCATGAAGATGATTCCTTCCAAAGTACGCGACCGCAAGGTCACTATGATGAAAGGCGGAGTTGCCATCATAACGCTGGTGATTGCCCTGGGTGCTGGCGCATCCGCAAGCGATCCTGCTCCGCCCGTCAAGAAGCCTGATACCAACCAAGCAAAACACACCAAAGCGCGGCATTGGTTTCAAGTCGGAACGGCCTCCTGGTATGGCCGCCACTTCCAGGGCCGCACAACGGCGAATGGCGAATCGTACAACATGTTCGCCCTTACCTGCGCGCATCGCAGTCTCCCCATGGGTAGCTGGATCAGGGTGACGAACCTTCGCAACCACAAGTCGATCTTCGTCCGCGTCAACGACCGTGGACCGTTGCCCGAAAACCGCGTCGTCGACCTCTCCTATGCCGCAGCTCATGCCGTAGGTATCCGCGGCCTGGGCAAGGTTAAGCTGGAGCCGGTCCGCGGCGGCGACCCGGAGATGGCGAAGGAGTTGGTGGCCCAACTCCGCATCCCCCTGCTCTCCGTGGCCGGCGAATAGTTTTCGACCGCTACCCTGCCACCACAATCTCTGAAAGATCGGCGATCCGTCGGATATCGTCCACGATTGCCGTCAGCAGCACCAGCCTTGGCTCGCGAATGGCAGGATCGGGGTCGAGCACCATAACCTCCTCGAAAAACTTATCGACATGGGGCCTCAAGGTTGCGATCGTCTCCAGGGAGGCGACATAGTTATTTTCGCCCAGTAATTCGGTGACGCGGAGGCGCGTGCCTTGGGCCGTATCCGCAAGCGCCGCCTGCGCCGGATGAAGCGCAACTCCTTCTGTATGAGTCGCCTTGCCCAGCTCGCCGCTCTTTTTTGCCTGGTCGAGGATGTTCTTCATCCGCTTGAACGCGGCCGAAACCGCGGCGAAGTCGTCCGATCCTCGCACCGCCGTCAACGCCTCGGCCCGTGCCACGGTATCGCGGACGTCGTCATGGTGAACGTCTCCGGCGCTGGCCGCTAACACTGCCTTTACGACGTCATAAGCTTGTCCGCGGGCCTCCCGCAGGTAGAACTCTAACCGTTCAGCCAGAAATCCGCGAACCTTCTCCGTCAGAGCATCATTCTGCCCGCAGGCGGTCGAAGCGACCTCAGCCAGCGTCAGCGGGAGAGCAACCGCCGTCTCCGCCAGTATCTTCACAATTCCATTGGCCGCCCGGCGTAGGGCGAACGGATCCTTCGAGCCGGTAGGCTCCATCCCCAGCCCGAACATTCCGGCGATGGTGTCCGCTTTGTCTGCAATGGCCAGCACTGCGCCTTCTGCCGTGCGCGGAACGGAGTCCTCCATGGAGACCGGCTTGTACTGGTCATAGATAGCGTCGGCGGTCGCGGGACCGAATCCCTGCGCCCGCGCGTACAGTCCGCCGACAACACCCTGCAACTCGGTGAACTCCTTCACCAGTTCGCTGGTCAGGTCGGTCTTGGCGAGTAAGGCTGCCTCGTCCAGGGCCACGGGATTCAGCTCGCACCTGCGCTCGAGCGCCAGACCGGCAAGTGCGGAGGCAAGCTTCCTCACCCGTGCCGTCTTGGCGGCATAGCTTCCCAGGTCTTTCTGGAAGGTTACGTTCTTCAGTAGATCCACACGGTCTTTGAGAGAGAGCCGCTGGTCGAACTCCCAGAAGAACCGGGCATCGTTGAACCGTGCCCGCAGAACCCGCTCGTTTCCGTGCCGGATGATGGCCAGCCCGGACTCATCCGTCTCGGTATTCAGCACGGCAAGGAAGTACGGCGCCAACTTGCCGTCTTTGTCCTCGACGGCGAAGTACTTCTGGTGGTCGCGCATGACCGTAACCAGAACCTCTTCCGGTAGCGACAGATACTCGGCCTCGAATCCTCCCAGAATGACCGAAGGCCACTCCGTAAGTTGAGTCACCGTCTCCACCAGAGCCTCGTCCTCGCGCCAGCGCAGATCGGGCACCGTCCGGGTGACCTTGTCCAATGCTTTACGGATTCTCTGCCGCCGCACCTCCACATCCGCGACGACGAAGCTCTTCTCGAGCGTCTGTTCGTACTCTCCCGGCGCCTTGAGCCTGATTGGCTTTTCGCCAAACAGGACTCGGTGGCCATAGGTCACGTCGCCCGCCTCGTAACCGCCGAAGCTGACGTTTACCGGTTTCGACCCCAGCAGCGCCAGCAGCCATCGCACCGGCCGCACAAACCGCTCCGGCCGTCCAGCCCGCCAGTACATATTCTTTGCCCAATAGATTCCTGCCAATTCTTTGGGCAGCTCTGTAGCAATCACCTCGATCGCAGCGCGTCCCTGCCGGGTTGAGGTCGCTGCCAGATACTCGCCCTTGGGAGTTGTGACCGTCTTCAGAGCATCAACCGTTACGCCTGCCTTTTTAGCGAAGGCCGCTGCCGCAGCCGTCGGGGCTCCGTCCTTATAAGCCACCTTCACCGAAGGACCCACCAGATCCTCAGTAATATCTTCCTGCTGCTCCGCTACATTCGCCACCCAGACGGCCAAACGGCGCGGCGTGGCGAAGCTCCGGCTCGCCGCTCCGGCGGATACCAGGCGCTCCCGTTCCAGCATTGTGATGACGCGGCGCTCCAACTCCGCCTGCGCTCCGGCGATCATCCGCGCCGGAATCTCCTCCAACCCGATCTCAAACAAAAACTCCGCCATAACCGTCCTTACTTTTTCGCTAGCTCGCTGATCTGTTGTCCCTGTGCCGCATAGATACGAGCGACACCTACCACCAGCGTCCGTATCCGGGCCATGACGCCGACTCGCTCGGTCACCGAGATGGCGCCGCGGGCATCCAGCAGATTGAAGACGTGAGAGCACTTGAGCGCCAGCTCGTAGGCTCCCAGCACAGGAAAGCGCTTCAGCTTCAAGGCGTCCATCTTTTCGAAGGTCTTAGCCTCTTCCAACAGGTGGAGGCACTCAGCCTCGTAGAGGTTCAGATGCTCCCATAGCTTGGTAACATCTGCATAATCAAAGCTATAGGCGGAAAACTGCTCCTCTTCCGCGAGCCTCATTTCTCCATACGTCACCTTGCGGCCCGTATCCGGCTCGACTGCCCAGACGATGTCGTAGATAGAGTCGACATCCTGCAGGAAACCGGCGATGCGCTCCAGTCCATAGGTGATCTCGCCGCAGATCGGGTCGAGGTCCATGCCCCCGCATTGCTGGAAGTAGGTGAACTGAGTGATCTCCAGACCGTCCAGCATCACCTGCCAGCCCACGCCCCACGCGCCGCCAACGGGCCACTCCCAGTTATCTTCTTCGAACTTGATATCGTGCTGGCGGAGATCGATGCCAATCGCTGTGAGCGACTCCAGGTAGAGCTCCTGAATGCGAACCGGTGGCGGTTTCAGGATTACCTGCAACTGCGTGTGGCGGAACAGCCGGTTGGGGTTTTCGCCATAGCGCCCGTCCGCCGGACGCCGTGACGGCTGCGCGTAGGCGATGCGCACGGGCTTTGGCCCAAGCACGCGCAGAAAGGTATCGGGTGACATGGTGCCTGCGCCAACCTCTACGTCGTAAGGCTGTTGCAGTACGCAACCCTGATCGGCCCAGAAACGCTGCAAGGTAAACAAAAGCTCCTGAAATGTATGCGCTGCCTTCTTTTCAGCAATGACCTGCATGGGTTCCTTTTCCAAATTTATAAGTAGTGATCTGATTCTAAATGCAAGAAATTGGAGAGCGGGCATCGCGCCCCATTCTGGAACAGGAATGGTTCGGCCTATGCGCGGCCTGCAACGCGTCTCGGGGATCGGTTTACAGTTATTTGCTACCCTTGAAATGCCATGTCGCTTACGCTCGTTCTCAACGGTCAGTCCCGTACCTTTGCCGCGCTCACGCAGCCAGCCAGCCTGGATCAGATCATTACTGAACTCGGTCTGCAAGGCGACCGCGTCGCGGTAGAGCATAACGGAGCCATCGTTCCGCGCACAGCCTGGCCCGAGACGCCAGTCTCGGCAGGAGATGGGCTGGAAGTCGTCCATTTTGTGGGCGGCGGGGGTAGCGAGTAAAAATTAGGCTTTTCCTGTGAGATTCTGAAGCAGGTGCTCCCAATTGTCTCCGTACTGGTGCCAGCCGCCCAAATCGCGAACGCGCGCCAGTGCCGCTTCGCTCATCCTCTGTTGCAGCGCGGGATCGTCCGCGATCTGTTGCATCTTTTCCGCCAGAGCGGCGACGTCGCGGATGGGAACGATGAAGCCCTCGACTCCGTTGGTAAAGAGGTCTTCGCCTCCGGTGTTGGTTGAGCAAAGCACGGGGCAACCGCACGCCAGCGCCTGACCTTGAACCAGCGCAAGACCTTCTTCGAGGCTGGGAAGAACCATCAAGTGGCTGGTGCTCATCAGCTCCGCCAATCGGTCTTGCTTGACGACGCCGATAAATTCAACATTCTCCCGCGGCAGGGAACCCAAAACCGTCTTTATGTCAGGATGGACGGCTCCGACCACCCGTAATCGTTTCGCTGAGTGTCGTACCCTGGCGAAGGCTTCAAGCAGATAGGGAACTCCCTTGCGCAGGCCGACCGACCCGGCAAACAGGACCTGGAAACAATTTGCCGGCGGTTCGCCTGTCCGGGTAAAGCGTTCGAGCCGCACCCCATACGGGATGACTTTGATCTTCTCCGCGGGCAGGCCGCTTTCAATGAAAGATTTTGCTGCGAAATGGGACGGGACCGTGATGGCGTCGGCCGTCTCGTAAATCTCCTCTTCGCGCAGGATGTTGCGGATGTGGGTGACTGCGCGATTAACCTTCCAACGGCGGTATTCTTCCGAAACCAGCTGCTCCTGATAGCGCTGATGCGACGAGCCGCGGTCGCAGACGAACCTGCCGCCGCGCTGCTGGACCAGGCGTCCCGTCTTCAGCCCCGCGCCCGAAATGGCGACGAAGGCATCGCATTCGGATATACGGCGGAAGGTCCACTCGTCGAAGGCGAGCGCATTGGCGTAGCCCAGCGGGTTCCGTAGCCACCGGTAATTGATCCCAGCTCGGAGTAGCAGGGTTTCGGGAGTATGGAGCCAGGGAAAGGTTTCTACCTTGTTCCGGGCGAGCCCCTCGCGCTCCAACCGTGCCCAGGGCCATGTGGAGTAAATAGTCTCCAAATGGCCGCGGCGCTCAAGTTCGCGGGCCAGTTCGAAGTGGTGGAAGACGCCAAAAACAGCCTGAACAATTCGCATGGGGACTCGGAAGGGAGGACTGAGACGATCTTACCAAAGGGGATGCGAATCGACGTGAAAGGAAGCACATGCTGTCATCTCGCCCCCACCCATCAGCTTTGCCGCTTCAGCAGAACGAGCGTTGCGATGAAGAGGCCGCACCCGGCTCCGGCCATGAGGATGATGGCATGGCGGTAGGCGCGGCGGGTAACGGGAGGAGTGGAGGCGGCATTGTCACGGCACTGTGTGCAGCCCTGCGCGAGGGCAGGTACGGGACTGAGGACAGCGAAGAGCAGGCACGCCGCGAGCGCTATCCGCCTCATTGGAAGAAGGTCAGCAGGACAAACAGGAAGATCCAGAACAGACCCATGGAGTGCCAGTACCAGGAGGCGCAATCGACCATGATCTGGCGGCTCTCAAGCGAGCGCGAGACGTACAGCCCGATGAGCGCGGCGATGAGGCCGAAGACTCCGAAGACGAGGTGGATGCCGTGGACGCCCGTAATCAGGTAAAAGAAATGGCTGCTGGGGTTGGAGAGAAAGAAGACGTGTTGCAGCGCCAGTTGCTCCCATGCAATCCACTGTCCCACCAGGAAGATTGTGCCGAGGACGGCAGTGACGGCGACCCAGGGGATGGCGCGGCGGGTGATGGGCTTGCCCAGGCCGAGCCACTCGTCCATGACATCGACTTCGTGGAACATGCGCCGGCGGGCGATCTCCATGGTGATGGAGCTGAGGATCAGGACGAGGGTATTGAGCCAGAGGATGGGCGGAATCACCGTGGCAGACCATTCATTGACGTAATTGTTATAAGCGTCGAAGTGGCCGGTGGATTGGTTGACGAAGAAGCTGCTGACGATGGCGACGAAGAACATCATGTCGCTGGCGAGGGCGAAGAAGATGCCCATGCGATAGCGAACAAGCCGCTCGCGGGGACCGTGATTGCCCTGGGAGCGATCCCCCCAGTTGTCGTTGTCCCCGCCGCCGCCGGTGCGCTTGTCGGTCGGCGGACGGCGGCCTGAGCCATTGTCGTGATCTTCGACGTGGCGTCTCGGCTTGGGTTCGATATTGATTGGCGTGATGGTCGATGGCATGGCACCCTTTCATCGCACGCGCTGGCCGTTAAAGATAAGCTTACTCCGGTTTGGTGGCTGGATTGGTATCGGTGCTCCATTGGGGCAGGAATAATTCGTCGCCTAAAGCGGACCGGTATTCGCACGGCTGGCGGTAGACGACGATCGGCTCTTCGAATGCTTCGTCAGGAGCATGTGGGTGTAGCGCCGAGTGCCATTCGAGGGTCGTTGCTCCCCACGGGTTCGGCGGCGCAGCGCGACCCTTCCGAAGCGAGTGAAAGAGGTTGACGAAGAAGAGAAGTTGGACCGTCGAGAGGAAGATCGCCGACCAGGTAATGAAGCGGTTGAGCGGCAGGGTTCCGGCGAGGAGTTGTCCCGCGGCATTGGCGACGCCCGAAAGCTGCGCGTAGTGGCGGGGTTCGCCCATCAGCCCGGTGAGGTGCATGGGCAGGAAGGTAGCGTAGGCTCCGACGAGCGTTCCCCAGAAGTGCAGGCGGGCGAGCGGCTCGGACATCGAAGGGAAGCAGAGACGCAGCGGGAAGCAGCGAGGCGGCCTGAAGGGGGAGATCCGCGTCTCAGGATATCGCGTGCATCCCGCTCCACTTCTGATTGGGTGCGATATTCGCAAGGGGCGTGAGCGCCGGATGTTAAGCTGGAGAATCCATGAACCTGAAGATTGCCGCAATTCGTTCGGGCACGGACCCGGTGGGCAAGTTGCCGGAGGCCGCATTTCATCGCTGGCTGGAGACGCCGCTGGGCTGCCCGAAGTGCGATGTGACCTACAATCTGGTGGTCGATTGGGACCGGGCCGCCGACCGCTGGTTTGCCGAGAACTCCCGGCCTCACATCACCCTTCTCCGAAAGGCGGTCTTTATGGGGCACAGCACCGATCATCGCGTGACGCACTTCGAGACGGAGGGCGTCGTGGTCCGGAACTTACCATAGCGGATCGCAGGGAGCTTTTTCCAAAAAAATATCTCTGAAACGAGAGCCCATCGGTGGCTGAAAATATAACGGCTTCTGAAACGTCGAAGACGCCGTGAGAGGTAAAGGAGAGTGGACGTCATGCAATGTACGCATCTCGATCAGATTCGGAAGGTGAAGCCTTCGGCGAAGGGCTGTGAAGATTGCCTGAAGATTGGCGGCAGGTGGGTGCATCTGCGGATGTGCATGATCTGCGGCCATGTTGGATGCTGCGATTCCTCTCCGAATCGTCATGCGACAAAGCACTTTCATGCGACAGCCCATCCGATCATGCGATCGGTGGAGCCGGGCGAGGACTGGGGCTGGTGCTTCGTCGATGAGATGGAAGTCAATATCGATTGAATGCGTCACAAGGCTTCATCCAAGCCTGTCTGAAGATTTGCTATGCTTGGCATACATTTCTTGAAGAGAGCGAGCATTCCATTCCATGCCAGAAGAAGCAGTCAAGATCACCGTACGCTGCAATGGCCCTTTGCGGGTAGAGGGACATATCGTATTAACCGATGCAGATGGCAGGGAGTGGGACCTGACGGGCAAGCCGGCAATATCGCTTTGCCGTTGTGGCGCGAGCACGAATCGCCCGTTCTGCGATGGCTCGCACAACAAGATTGGCTTCCAGTGTTCGGCCAGCCCTGTGCTTCTCACATAAGCAGGTAAAAACCGCGTGATCGAGAGTCCGTTCGTTCTTAAGCCGGAAGGGACCGTGGCTGGATTTGCGCATCCTGTGATCAAGATGGAGTTGCGATGAAGGTTTGCGGCTATCTTGGAGCAAAACTTGCCGGGATCGTTTTGGCGTCCACGCTGGTTGCGTGGGCAGGCCAGGCACCGCAGGCGCCTGTCGCTATGCCTGAGGTATCGGCGGCCGCGCAGACTCTCGACCAATATGTGGGGCAATATCGCGAGCCGTCCGAGCCGGATACGGTCGATTCGGTCTATCTTGACGGCGGCAAGCTCTACATCGAGAGCGAGCGAACGGCGCGGATGGAGCTGCGCCCCGAGGCCCCGGACCACTTCGATACCCCCGGATCGCAACTGCGCCTGGAATTTCTGCGCGACGCGAAAGGAAAGATCACCAGCCTGAAGATGATGTACGGGCCAGACGTTGCATGGAGCTTGGAGCGCTTCAGCGACATCGGGGTCCGGCTTAATCATGCCCGCCTCTATTCACGCAGGGAGGTGATGATCCCGATGCGCGATGGGGTCAGCCTTCATGCGGTGATCCTGCGGCCGGAGGGGTCGGAGAATAGCGGGGATGCGCTGCCGTTTCTGATGCAGCGAACGCCTTACGGCACGGACGCGAACAACTCCGAGAGTGTGAACGGCAATAAGCCGGAGCTGGCGGAGAGCGGCTATATCTTCGCGTTCGAGGACATTCGCGGGCGATATCAGTCCGAAGGCAAGTTCGTGATGAACCGGCCCATCGTCGCGCACAAGACCATCCACGACGTGGATGAGACGACGGACACGCGCGACACGATCGACTGGCTCTTGAAGAATGTTCCGAATAATAATGGGCGCGTCGGTGTGATGGGAGTTTCCTATCCGGGATTTCTGGCGATGATGGCAGGGATCGACGCGCATCCGGCGGTGAAGGCAATCTCTCCGCAGGCCCCGATGACCGATGTCTGGATGGGAGACGATTTCTTTCACAACGGTGCGTTTCGCGAGTCGTATGGATTCGATTACGTTCAGCAGCTGGAGAGGCAGAAGACGGACAAGCCGGTGGAGGACAAGGAGGATATCTACGACTTCTTCCTGCACCATGTGAACTTTGCCGGAGCAGCGAAGTCCGCGCATATGAGCAAACTGCCGACAGCGAAGGCCTTCCTGACGCAGCCTTCCTATACCGAGTTCTGGCAGAAGATGGCGGTGCAACCGCATCTGACGAAGGTGGAAGTTCCTACGCTTGAGGTCGGCGGCTGGTGGGACCAAGAGGATATGTGGGGAACCCAGGCGCAGTATGCCGCCCTGAATCCGCACGATACCAACAATGAGGTCTTTCTGGTGCTTGGACCATGGAACCACGGGGGATGGAATTGGGCGCTGAGACACCTTGGACCAATCGACTTTGGGATGGCTACCGGCAGGCAGTACCGCAAGACTATCGAGGCTCCGTTCTTTGAGAAGTATCTGAAGGATCGTCCAGGGTTTGACCTGCGGGATACAGCGAGCTTCCGTACCGGCGTCGACCGGTGGGAGCGGTATGACGTGTGGCCGCCGAAGAAGGGATTTCGAGACGCGAAGATGTATCTGACCGTGGGTGGAGACCTCAGTTTTTCAGCGCCCGCGGCCGGAGTTGCAGACAGAGGAGTTGTGGCGGAGTATGTCTCCGACCCGACAAACCCGATTCCTTACCGGCATCGACCTATTCAACCGACCTATGGCCAGGGATCGAAGTGGAGGACCTGGCTGGTGGAAGATCAACGATTCGTAAGTAGTCGCAAAGATCTGGCGAACTTCTCCACTCCGGTTCTCGATCATGACGTAACGGTGACGGGCGATGTGATGGCTGATTTGTTTGCGTCCACGACGGGAAGCGATGCGGACTGGGTGGTGAAGCTGATCGATGTGTATCCCGATAACGCGGAAGGGGAGATGGCCGGATATCAACTGATGATTGCGGACGAGATCTTTCGCGGGCGCTATGTAAAGAGCTTCGAGAGGCCAGAGGCTCTGGTGCCGGGGAAGGTGACTGAATTCAAATGGAGCCTACATGGGGTGGACCATACCTTCCTGAAGGGGCACAGAATCATGGTGGAGGTACAGTCGAGCTGGTTTCCGCTGTACGACAGGAACCCACAGACCTTTGTGCCAAACATCATGAAAGCTTCGAAGAAGGCCTATAAGGCCGAGACAATGACGATCTACGGGTCGGTGCAGTATCCTTCGCATCTGGAAGTTTCTGTCCCCGGACAGTGACTCTGACTTTGCGCTGAGGCCAGGCTGTTTGGGAGGAATGGCATGATTCGAAAGATCAGCAGCCGCGAGGTCTACCGGAATCCCTGGACCCGCGTGCGTGAGGATGTGATTGAGCGATCAAACGGCGAGAGGGGAATCTACGGGGTCGTGGATAAGGATCCCTCGGCGATCATCATCCCCTTGGAGAAGATCGGGGAAGAAGAGTTCGTTTATTTGATTGAGCAGTTTCGCTATACCGTAAGCGGCCGGTTCTGCGAGTTTCCCCAGGGCGGCTGGGAGACAGCGGATGTAGATGCCGAAGAGATGGCGCGGGGCGAACTGCGCGAGGAGACTGGCTTACGCGCCGAGAAGATGACCCATCTTTCTACCTGGCAGATCGCCTATGGGGTCATGAGCCAGAAACAGTATCTATTTCTAGCGGAAGAATTGACGATGGGAACCGCTGAACCGGATGTGGAAGAGCATGATCTGGTGGTGCGGCGGGTGAGCGTCAGTGAATTCGAGCAGATGGTTCTGGATGGCGTGATCGTGGATAGTTGTTCGGTAGCGGCCTGGGGACTTTACCGCATGTGGCGCGAGCGGCAACCGTAACAGGACTTATTCGCCGTTAAAAATCGTTCGCGCTGAAACGGATTTACCGGTACATTGGAGGCCGTGACCGGCGACGGTTTGGGCCGTGTCATGGTGCGCTTGCGATAAAGAAATGGCGGCGCCGGGAGAATTGAAATGGCGGTTGAGACGAAGTTGTCGCCGGCAGCTAGCGAAGGAGCGGTGACCCGGGTCAAGCCCGGCAGACTAATGTCGCTCGATCTGCTGCGCGGGCTCACCATCGGCTTTATGATTCTGGTGAACGACAATGGCAGCAGCGCGGCTTATGCGCAGCTCAAGCACTCCGTTTGGAACGGCTTTACATTCACGGACCTGGTCTTTCCGACCTTCCTGTTTCTCGTCGGCATCTCGACGGTGCTTTCAACCGCGTCGCGGCTGGCGCGGGGAGACAGTAGACAATCGCTCTTTTTCCATACGCTTCGGCGCGCTGTGATCCTCTTTCTGCTGGGACTGCTCGTCAATAGTTTCCCGCACTTTCACTGGCATACGCTGCGGTTTTATGGCGTGCTGCCGCGGATTGCGATCTGTTACTTCGTGGTGGCTTCGCTGTATCTCATTAGTCCGAAGTGGCGCAATTACGCCGCGCTTGCGGCCGCTCTGCTGGTTGGCTATTGGGCGTTGATGCGATTCGTTCCCGTGCCGGGCTTTGGAACGCCGGGACGCGATGTTCCGCTGCTCGACCCGGATCGCAATCTGGTGGCGTGGCTGGACCGGCATATCTTTGCCGCCTCGCACCTCTATGAACGGACACGCGATCCCGAGGGTCTGTTGAGTACGCTGCCCGCGGTGGCGACATCGTTGATTGGGCTGCTTACCGGCCTCTGGCTGCGAACGCAGCGGAGCCTGGCCGAGAAGATTCGCGGTGTTGCCGTTGCGGGTGTCGGCTGCCTTCTGGCGGGCTGGCTGTGGAACTTCTCTTTTCCCATCAACAAGAAGCTGTGGACAAGCTCGTTTGTTCTGTTTGCGGCGGGGTTGAGCCTTTTGCTGCTGGCGCTTTCAATATGGATATTCGATGGACGGACGGCGGAGGAGGCGAAAGGAAGCACGCAGTCTGTGCTCTTCACGCCGTTGCTGGTCTTCGGGACAAACGCCATTACGGCCTATGTCTTCTCTGAACTGCTGGCTTCGACGTTTGGAAGTATCTTTATCCACCCCCATATGAATCTCCACCATTGGCTCTACGACACCATCCTTGGCGTCGTGCCCAATCCGGCGTTTGCTTCGCTGCTCTATTCGCTGGGATTCGTCGCGGTGTGCTGGATACCGGTGTACTGGCTCTATCGGCGGCGAATCTTCATCAAGATCTAGAAAAGCGAGGGGCGAGCGGATGCGCCCAGCAGGACGTTGCTGATGGTGGCGGCGGTATGGTGTCCCTCGTTGCCTCCCCAGGAGAAGAGTAGAGACACGACGGGTAGCCCTCCGGCGTGGACGGTGAGGCCGGCCGTGAAGGTATGGCTGAGGTGATCGAAGGCAATATCGCCGCGGTTCATGCCGACCTTGCCTTCGTCGACGGAGAAAAGAAAGCCCGCAGGCAGCTTGCCGAGGGAGTGTTCAAAGGTCCCTCGCAGAAGCAGAAGGTTGGGGGCCCGGAAGCGGTAGTCGGGGTAGCTGGCGAGGATGGGTTGGCCGTTCAGGTCAGAGCCGCCGATGGTGGGGTCGAAGTAGAAGGGAACCACGCTGCCGGCGTTGGCGATGGAGCCTGTCATCAGCAGACGGATGCCGATAGAGCCTTCGAGATTCTGCATGAGCGAGACGCGCGGGCAGGCAGCAGTGGTAGAACTGGTGGAGCAACTGTCGGGTCCGTTCTGATCGCGCGCCGCAGCGAGGCGGACGTTGCGATAGAGAGGGAATTCGTGTCCAAAATCGGCGGTCCAGCGGCGGAAGGAGTAGTGCGAGTCCGATGGGGCGATGAACTGCTGGAACTTAAGTAGGTAGTTGAGGCGGAGAGAGTCGCGGAAGAGCGAAGGTCGGAGGCGGAGGCCTTCGCCGGCTTGGAGAAAAGCGGGCTGGCTGGCGAGACCGGGGGCAGTAGTCTCCGCATAAAGAGTCTCGATAGAAGGACTGGATTCGCCATTGTTGCCACGTAGAGAAGGGATGCGGCCGTTGAACTCGCCGAGCAGCGAGAGTCCGGCCTTGCCTGCCAGCGGGATGATAGCGCTGGCCCCGGCAATGGTCTGGGTGAGTCCGAAGACGCTGCGATCGGCGGCGAGCGTGTTGGGGCCGAGGCCATAGTAGTAGATGCGGTTGAGCGAGGTGGTCTCGGCGTAGAGATTAAAGAGTGGTGCAGTGCGATAGAGCGGTGCAGAGTTCTTTGGGCCGGAGGCTCCGGGATAGACGACGACGATCTTGCCGCCAGGTTGTCGATAGGCCTTCATATAGGCTCCGGCTCGCCAAGAGCCGTTGCCGCTGGCCACGGCATCGAGATTCCAGTTGAGTCGCCACTCGTTGGCAAAGTTCTTGTGCTCGACGAAGGCGAGACCGGCTGCAACGCCGTTCTGCGGAGCAATGCTGCCGACGGCGATGTGCATAGGCTGGCCGGTTGCCAAAGTCTGTGCGCAACTGGCGATGCTGCCGAATTTGAAGCTTTTGCAGGCCTGAAGCTCCTCTGCTTCGCGACGAAAGTCGGAGTGGATGCGGCTCTCGTTGCCGGACTGCGGAAGCGCAGGCAGTGCTGCCAGAGCGAGGGTGGCGAAGAGGAGTGAACGCGCTGCGGCGGTCATGATCTCTTCCTTGGATGTTTAGCGGGGGCATGCTTTTTTGCGTGGGACTTCTTTGGAGCGGCGGATGTAGTCTTGGCGGTTCCGCGCGATTGACGGGTTGGCTTATGGTGTGATTTTGGTGCCGATCTTCGGGCGGGCGTGGAATCCGGCTTTTTGGGTGGAGCGGCGAGGACGGGAACAGATGCTTGCCGCATGGCGGCGGGGTCTCGGAGAGCTGTCGTCATCTCGGCGATGTATTGGGCCGCGGCGGCTTCGGTGGTGAGATCGTGCGGAGAGAACTTTGTCGGCAGGGTGAGTTGCAGCTTGTGTTCGAGGTGCTGGAAGTGTTTGATCTGCGATTTGACAAGATCGGAGATCGGGCGATTCTTCCGGAAGGCTTGCGGCGAGGGAGCGGGGACGCGGATGATGGCCATGGTAGCGGCTCCTGTGGTTATTCGAGTTCGAAGCTGGGACAGTCCTTTTCGCTGCGCATCGTATCGAGCGAGATCTGGTCAAGGAAGGTGCTGGCAGCTTTCTCGCGGGGAGAGCGCGCGTCATAGTTGCCGAGGAAGAAGTCGGTGACGGTGGCAGGGATGGACGCGTGCTCGAAGATGTCGTTGATGACAGAGCCCTTTTGTACCCACGGAGAGACAAGGATAGCGGGGACACGGACGCCGAGCCGGTCAAAATGAAAGGCGTCGAGCGTGCCAGTGTCGGTCGGCTGGGCAACGAAGCCATCGGAGGTGCAGGCAGGCGGGGAGACGTGGTCATAGATGCCGCCGTGCTCGTCGTAGACGATGAGGAGGGCAGTGCTGGCCCAGAGCTTTGGGTTGCTGCGAATCTTGTTGTAGACGGTGGCGATGAACTGCTCGCCGGCGCGGACGTCGTGGTCGGGGTGCTGGTCGCAGGCAATGGCTTCGCCGCTGCCGTCGGGGGCGTCGTGGTCGGTGTAGTTGGGCTCGATGAAGCAGTAGTCGGGAAGCGCGTTCTGGTCGCAGGCGCGGAGGAAGTCGGGAAAGGTTCCAAAGAGGCTAGGCTGGTTCTGAAGAAGGTTGACGACCTCCATGGTCGAACTGGCCTGGTCGTAGTAGAAGAGTTTGACAGTATGGTTGGCTGCGAGCAAACGCTCGTAGATGCTCTTGTACTGCTTGCCGACGTAGAACAGATTCATGCTGACCTGGCCGAAGGAGGTCCCGTAGTGGGCGAAGGCGCGGTTGCAGATGGTGGGGCCGGGGATGGAGGAGAACCAGCGATTGAAGACGGCGAACTCGGTGGCCAGGGTAGAGAGAACGGGCAGCTTGTCGGGCGTGAAGTAGTAGAGGATCTTGTGGGAGTGGGCGACGTTCTGCTGCTGGTTGTAATAGCTGCGAACGAAGCCCTGCATGGAGGGCGGTAGCGGAGGCCCTTTGGAGGGGTCGCCGAAGATCTGGAGATTGACGGCGGCGAAGTGATGGTTGGGGTCGGGGTCGAGCTGGCTCTGGTATTCGGCAAGCGGAAGGACAGGAACCTGCGCTCCGGTCGTGTCGGGATTGGACTCGTTTCCGGTCAGTCCGTCGATGGCGGGGTTTTGCGCTTTGAGTCCGCCGAGCATGTGGTCGAAGGAGCGGTTCTCCATCATCAGAACAACGACATGCTTGAGCTTTTTAATTCCGGGTTTGGATCGGTCGGGCGTCATGATTCGGCCTCGCTGGGCTTGTGAAGCTCAAGTATGCTGGTGAGGAAAACAGGCTGTCTACAAAAATCGTGGGGGGAGGGAAAAGCTGCCGCGGACGATCTTCGCAGTTGTTGGGAGTGGAGGAGCCGAACCCGTACACCGGTTTGCGCATCCTAAAGGGAGGTTGAAGACTTCAGGCGGGGAAAGAAGAAGCGTGTGGACGATCACGGAAAGAAGAAGCGCAAGCGTGGCGTGTGGGGGTGGATTGCCGTATCAGGCTTGATTGCTGTCATCGTGCTGGTGGTGGTCGCAGACGTGATGCTGCATCGAGCCGGTCCCATCCTAAAAGGACGCGTGATTGAGACACTGAGCACGCGATTTCACAGCAGGGTTGATCTGGATAGGTTTGAGGTCTCCGTATTGAAGGGTCTGGAGGTCTCCGGAGACGGGCTGCGGATCTTTCCCCCGGACGACGTCGTGGCTGCCGGAGCGACGAAGCCTCTGATCTCGTTGACGCATTTTTCATTTCATGCGCCGCTGTCCGGATTGTTCCTCAAGCCGATGCATGTAGGGACCGTGCGTGTGAGTGGGATGGCAATCAATATTCCTCCGCGCGAGATGCGGCAGCAGGGACTTGGGCCGAAGCGGAAGGTGGGAAAGATCAAGATAGTGGTGGATGAGCTTGTCTTCGACGATTCGGAGCTGGTGATTGGGACGGCTAAACCGAATAAAGATCCCAAGGTCTTCGAACTGAGACGGATCGTGATGCGCAATGTGGGAGCGCAGAGTCCGTGGAAGTACGATGCGACGCTGGTGAATGCCATTCCCCGAGGGGATATCCACTCCGTAGGAACGTTCGGGCCATGGAATACGGAGAGTCCCGGAGATTCGCCGGTGACCGGGCACTATACGTTTGACCATGCGGACCTGGGAACGATCCGGGGCATCGGGGGAATACTTTCCTCGGTCGGCGAGTTCAAGGGGCAGTTGAACCGGATCGAGGTCGAGGGCACAACGGAGACGCCGGATTTTTCGATCGATACGGCGAATCATCCAATGCCGCTGCATACGAAGTATCAGGCGGTGGTGGATGGGACGACTGGCGACACTTACCTGCGCCATGTCGAGGCGAAGCTGGGTGAATCGGAGTTTTCGTCCAAGGGCGAGATCGTGAACGTGAAAGGGAAGGGCCACATCATCGATCTGGATGCGGATGTGCCGGATGGCCGGATTCAAGACTTTCTCGAGCTTGCGGTGAAGACGCAGCCGGTGGTGATGACCGGTCGTGTCGCGATGAAGGCGAAGGTGCATATTCGCCCGGGCAAGGAGCGCGTTCTGCAGAAGCTAAGTCTCAAGGGAGGATTTACGCTGCGGGGAATTCACTTTACTAACCCAGAGGTAGAGGACAAGGTAGACATGCTGAGCCTGCGGGCGCAGGGCGATCCGAAGCTGGCTAAGCCAGGCGCGGAGGACGTGCGTTCCCATATGCAGGGAGAGTTCGTGATGGAGAATGCGAGCCTGCGCTTCAGCAAGCTGACGTATACCCTGCCTGGTGCTTCGGTAGCTCTCAGTGGGGTTTACTCACTGGATGGGGAGGAGTTCGACTTCGCTGGCAAAGTACGAACCGAGGCGAAGCTGTCGGAGATGGTGGCTTCAAAGTGGAAGTCGTTGCTGCTGAAGCCGGTGAATCCTTTCTTCAGCAAGGACGGCGCAGGAGCCGTGATTCCGGTGAAGGTGACCGGAACCAAGGGCGCTCCAAAGTTCGGGTTGGACCTAGGGAAAAAGAATAAGAAGTAGAGATGCGGCGCCTGAACCTGTCGCAGCAAGCGGTGAGGCGCTACTTCGAGAGGAGAATGACGCCGGCGCAGACAAACAGTGCGGCGAGCCAGCGGCGGCGGTCTACGTTTTCGTGGAGAAATATCTTGGCGGCGGCGGCGTTGCCGATAAAGGTGAGCGATGCGCTGGCAGGCGCGGCGAGCGAGACATCGACCTTGCTCAGGGTGAACAGGAGCGAGAAGAAGCTGAGCGCCATTGAGACGACGCCGAGCAGAAACATCTTGCTGCCGACGACAGCTTTGATTGCTCCCAGGATGCCGGAGCGGGCGCGAATATCGTCGAGATCGCCGATGCGGCGCATGGCTCCCGCCGTGAGCACGTCGCCGGCGATGGCGGTGAGGGCGACGGTGAGAATCGTGGCCCAGGTTTCAAAGGTGCCCGCATGGGACGTCACGGGAGTCATTGGGCGTCGTCCGCGTGGCGGGGATGTTCCGTAAGCGATGGGCCATTGGCGACGAAGCCTACGCCGCAGACGATCAGGATGATGCCAGCCCATCGGTAGGCGGAGATATGTTCGTGCAGCCAGAAACGCGAGAGCAGCGCAACGACGACATAGCCGAAGGCGGTTGAGGGCAGCACAAAGGTCAGGTCGGCCCAACTGAGCGCTGTCAGGTAGCTGGCGAAGAATCCAAGCAGCAGCACAATGCCCCCGATGACCCATGGATTTTTGAGCGCGACCAGCAGGGTTCCGAGATGATGCAGCGAGACCGGCCCAACCTGGGTCATGCCATGCGACAGAAGCGTGTCCCCGACCGATGCTGTGAGCATGACAGCAAGCAGGATAAGGTAACGCTGCGGCGATAGGGTGTGCTTCATGGTTTTTAGATCAAGGTTAGAGGATATTGGCGAAGGTCGGGAGCCGTTCAATAAAAAGGCGGCCAGCATCAGGGGATGCCGACCGCCCTTGGCCAAGGCCGATTATGCATTCTGGCTGACGGATTCCTGCGCCTTGGCGGCGTTGGCTTCCTTGACTGCCTTGACTGCCTTATTGCGCTGGGAGCGAAGCTTCATGAACGACTTTGCCTCCTCGTAGAGACGAGGCACGTCGCGGTTGACAATTGCCTGCCAGACGACGCGGAAGGCTGCCTTGGGGCGGAAGTAGTATTCGTCGTAGAACTTGTGAACCATCTCCATGACGTACTCGACCGGAAGGCCAGGGTACTCGATATGCGCCATCTGGTGGCCGCCATCGTCGGACATGGCCTCGTTGGTGATGAAGCCGTTTTCCTTGGCGAAGTCGAAGAACTCGGTACCGGGGAAGGCGTGGGCAATGGAGACCTGGATGGTCTCGCAGTCGATCTGCTTGGCAAAGTCGATGGTGTTGCGGATCGACTCTTTGGTCTCGCCGGGAAGCCCGAGGATAAAGTCGCCGTGGATGACGAGCCCGAGCTTGTGGCAGTCGCGGGTGAAATCGAGCGCGCGCTGAACAGTAGCGCCCTTTTTGATGTTTTTTAGTATCTGTGGATCGCCCGACTCGTAGCCGACGATCAGCAACCGGCAGCCCGCCTCTTTCATGGCCTTGAGGGTGTCGTAGTCGGTGGTGACGCGCGAGGTGCAGGACCAGGTCAGGCCCAGCGGCTTCAGCTTTTCGCAGAGCTCGATAGTGCGCGCCTTCTGGATGTTGAAGGTATCGTCATCGAAGAAGAACTCTTTGACGTTGGGGAAGAGTTCCTTGGCCTGTTTCATCTCCGCGGCTACATCGTCTGTCGACCGCTTGCGCCATGCGTGGCCGGAGAGGGTCTGAGGCCAGAGGCAGAAGGTACACTGCGCCGGGCAACCGCGAGTGGAGTAGAGCGAAACATAGGGATGCAGGAGGAAGGGGACGTTGTACTTGGTAACGTCGAGGTCGCGCTTGTAGATTTCGGTGGCCCAAGGCATCTCGTCAAGTTGCTCGGGCGTGACCTGCGGCCGGTCGGGATTGTGGAGAATCTTGCCGGTCTCTTTGTCCTTGTAGCTGACACCGAGAATCTCGTTGAGCGGCTTGCCGTTGGCAAATTCGACGACAGAAAAGTCGAACTCGCGGCGGCAGATGAAGTCGATGGCAGGGCACTCGTTGAGAGCTTTGTCAGGCGAGGTGGTTACCGGAGGGCCGACAAAGGCGATCTTGAGATTGGGATAGGTTTGCTTGATGACCTCTGCCATCTTCTGGTCGCCGGTCCAGCCCATCGTACTGGTGAACAGGACGAGGAACTCGTAGTCCTTGAGAATTTCGACGACCTCCTGCCACTTGATATGGTGCGGCGGAGCATCGAGCAGGCGAGACCCTTCCAGCATTCCGGCGGGGTAGGTGAGCCAGACGGGATACCAGTACGATTCGATCTCGCGGGTGGCAGGCCAGCGTGAGCTGGCACCACCGTCAAACTTCTCAAAGGAGGGCGGGTTCAGAAAGAGTGTCTTCAGGGGCATGATAATGATCCAAGTTTACCATTTTGATAAGGTCTATGAAGGTTTTTCTGAGGTTCTATCTGTGGTTCGCTCCTTGTAAATCAATCAGATAGAAGAATCAGAGACGAATAGCCTCAAACTTATTCCGGTTTGAGAGCGGCCGAAGGTTGCGACGAGGATTGCGACGGCACTGCCGACCTGACCCAGTCCTCAAGCTGTCCCGTCTGACGCAGCAGGTTGATCTCAGCTTTCCGCATCTCGAAATCCGCATTGAGCACCGTCAAAAACTTCTCGCGCTCCGCGATGCGCGAGGTCTGCTCGTCCTTGGGAGTCATCTGCGGGCCAGACGAATTTCCGCTGCCCGAGTTCAGTTGCACCAGAAGGACATCCAGTTGCTGCTTGGCGAGCTGCTGATCGAGGCTGGCGACCTCAGCGCGCGCGGCCAGCTCCGCCGTGGCATGGCGTACCTTTTGCCGGCCCTCGAAAAACTGGTCGCGAGCCAGATCTGCCTCGTGCCGGGCATGGACGGCGTCGGCTGCCGAAGCACGGGCCTTGGCCCGATGCCCCGGGTCGAAGATAGGCAGCGTGATCTGGATGCCGACTCCGAAGTTGTTGTGCTGGAAGTTCCGATAGTAGAGGTCGTAGTTATTAAACTTGGCGAAGCGATTGTATTGGGCTGCAAATGATATCTGCGGCCTCCATAGATAGTGCGAGTCGCCGAACGCGATCTGCTCTTTAGATCGAGCCGTGGCATAGGCCGATGCCACTTGGGGGCTGTTCGGCAGGGCGGCATCCGCCGAAGAGGTCATCGACGGTTCGGCGGCAGGCGGCGCGAATCGGGGGATGCTGTCGCTTACCACCCCCAGGCCTCTCTGCGGGAGGCCGATCAACAGAGCCAGATGAGCCTGGTCCTCTGCTGTCTGGTCTTCGGCGCGAAGTTTTGCCAGCTTGATCTGCGCGGCGGAGAGGCGCGCTCCGGTCAGGTCGATGGGCGTATCCTGCCCGGCGTTCAACCGCTCCTGAATGATGTCGATAAGCCGGGATGCGAACCCCGCCTGTTCGGTCAAGGCAGCCTGGCGCTGACTATCCCGGTCGAGCGCGATATAGGTGAGCGCCACGTCCTCCGTGACCGCCAGTTGCGCATCCTTCAATGCCAGGTTTGCTGCGTCGAGGGCGAGGCGGGAGGCGCGGACATAGTTTCTCTGTGAAAAGTTGAAGACCAGCGATTGCGCCGTGAAATTGAAGACGGAAGGTTGTCCGATCGGGAAGCCATAGGAGTAGCCGAGTCCGGAACCGCCGGCGACGCTGGGAAGATAGACATCACGAGCCTCATCGAGCGAGGCCTTTGCTTTGGCCACATCGGCCTGCGCCATCAGCACCTTGGGATTGCTCTTGAGCGCCAGACCTACGGCCGTGGAAAAAGAGATCTGCGCTGCGGCCGGCAGCCCGGCAGCGGCAAACGCGAAGCAAGCGGTAAGAAGAAGGCGAAGACGACTCATACGTCCGGAGGAATTCCTTCGAGATGGGCTGTATACCATGGTATCGCTCTTTCCTTCAGGAACCCTGCATTGCTTTGC